>WARP01000053.1_pt2 | contig 96662 bp, 88 predicted proteins | sample 4769151 | NCBI WGS metagenome assembly WARP01 (sample SAMN08893023, study PRJNA449175) | gut metagenome | isolation source: rumen sample fed with dry roughage | host: cow | place: India: Nagpur | collected 2016
AACAACAACAACAACAACAACCTAGAACAAAGCCAGCCAACAAAAAGGGCAAGCAGTCAATACAACTGTTGCCCTCTTCTTTTTCAACAAGCACTTGCTATATAAGGAAGTGCGATCCAACTAGCTTTTACGGTTGTTGTTCATCAGTGATAAAAACTCTTTTCTTAAGTCAGAATCTCTCAAGAATGAGCCTCGCATAACACTGTTGATCATTTTTGACCCCATATCTTTCACACCACGCCACTGCATGCAGAAGTGATCCGCCTCCATGACAACCGCCAGACCATCAGGCTGCATTTTCTTGACCAATAAATCGGCAATTTGCGTGATTGCCTCTTCCTGTATTTGTGGCCGCTCCATAACCCAGGCAATAAGACGGGCATATTTGGACAAACCAATTAAATTTGATTTTTCATTAGGCATGATACCTACCCATACCTTACCCATAATAGGGCATAAATGATGGGAGCAGGCACTACGGACCTGAATGGGGCCGACAATGATCAATTCATTCAATTTTTCCACATTGGGAAACTCAGTCGTTGCAGGCATGGGATGATAACGACCAGCAAACACTTCCTTGATAAACATTTTAGCGACGCGCTTCGCCGTTTCATTGGTGTTATGGTCTCTTTCCGTGTCAATAACCAAGCTTTTCAGTACTTCTTTTAACTTTTCCTGAACTTCCTGCTGTAAGAGGTCGAGTTCGCCAGGGTTGATAAACTCCGAAATATTGTCATTGGCATAATAGCGGGCACCAGCCAGTTCGATGCGTTTGCGAATATGATTGGAAATATAACTTGAATCTTGTGAGTCATTCACCGCAAAATCCTTTCTTTATGGGTTACACCGTATTCTGAATGTTAGTTTTTAACATACTTCAACTTGGGCATGTTCTCATGATAAGCTCATATAGAATATATCACCTCTAATGAGAACTCCAATAATACGCCAGACCATGAGAAAACAAGCATGAGCGAACAAATATTAATCAACGTCACGCCTTTTGAAACACGCGTCGCCTTAATAGAACTGGGTGCAGCCCAGGAAATACATATAGAGCGCACCAGCCAAAGAGGCAAAGTTGGTAATATTTATTTAGGTAAGGTGGTACGGGTTTTGCCCGGGATGCAAAGTGCCTTTATTGATATCGGTCTGGATAAAGCCGCTTTCATCCATATTGCCGATCTTCGTGAGAACCGCTCTTTACGCAATACCGGGATTGCCTACACCCAAATAGAAAAGCTGCTCTTTGAAGGACAAACCTTAATGGTGCAGGTCATTAAAGATCCATTGGGCACCAAAGGCGCACGCCTGTCTAACCAGATCAGCATTGCAGGCCGCATGCTGGTATACCTACCCCATGAACAACATATTGGCATTTCACAAAAAATCGAATCGGAAGAAGAACGAAACAGCCTGAAAGAACGGGTTATTGCCCTGATGAATCCTAATGAAAAAGGTGGCTTTATTGTCAGGACCCAAGCTGAAGGCGCCACTGATGAGGAAATCAAAAAAGATCAGGAATACCTGAACTTGCGTTGGTCAATGATCAAGGAGGCGGCACAGAAAAAATCGGCCCCAGCCCTTCTTTATGAAGACCTGACGCTAGCCCAGCGGGTACTGCGTGATATGGTGACGCCCGAGACAAGATCCATTGAGATTGATTCCCGCAGCACCACACAGGCCATGCTGGAATGGGCATCCATTTACACACCTTCCATCATTAGCAAAATAAAGCATTATGCCGGTGAACGCCCCCTGTTTGAAACCGCACACGTTGATGAGGAAATCAACGGCGCGCTTTCACGCCGCGTTAACCTGAAATCAGGCGGCTACCTGATCATAGACCAGACCGAGGCCCTGACAAGCATTGATGTGAACACGGGTGGTTTCATTGGCGGGCGAAACTTCAATGACACTATTTTCAAGACTAACCTTGAAGCGGCAGTGGCCATTGCACGCCAGTTGCGCCTGCGCAACCTGGGTGGCATCATTATTATCGACTTTATTGATATGGATAATAAAGAGCACCAGGACGCCATTTTAGCCGAGCTGCAGAAAGCACTAGACAAAGACCGCACTAAAACAACATTGAATGGTTTTTCCCAACTGGGGTTGGTTGAAATGACACGCAAACGCACCCGCGACTCTTTGGCACATCAGTTATGTGAGCCCTGCCCCACCTGCGAAGCCAAGGGTTCGGTACAAACGCCCCGCACGGTTTGCTACAACATTCTCAGGGAAATCCTGCGCGAAGCAAAACAATTCAACCCCAAAGAGTTCCGCCTGATTGCCTCACAAAGCATTATTGACCTGTTTCTGGAAGAAGAAAGCCATTACCTGGCCACTCTGGGGGACTTTATAGGCAAACCCATTACCCTTGAGGTGGACAATACATACACGCAGGAAATGTATGATATTGTCCTGATGTAAACCGCTTAACTGTGCCCGGGCTTGACCCGGGATTGCATTTTGATGATCCTGTCTTCAAGGTGTGGCGAAGTTTGCAATGCAATCAAGGGAGTTGTTGAGCTCTCATTGGTTTCCAGGCGCAAAACAATGCTTTGTCCATCAAATGTATCCGGATCTGCTTCAATATCAATATATTTTTGCAAAAGTTCATCTATGGATTTTTGAGCTTCCGCCAGATAATAATCAAGCGTGTCTTCTGTTGCATTTTTGAAAGCATTTTCAATGGTTTTGGACAAGTCCCAGGTAAAAAACATAAGGGCATTAGGACCCTTTACCGAGGGGTGTTCATAACCCCATGAAGAAATTTCATGTTGTGCTTTTTCTGTCATTTATCTACCGTAAAAAAATATAAATTTGTGCTGGTATCGCGCAAAAGTGTAAAACAATTATTTTGAATTAATCTTCACGAAACTGCATTTGATATAAAGTTGCGTACAGTCCACCGTTTTTCAAGAGCTTGTCATGATTTCCTGACTCTATGATCCGCCCTTGATCAAGCACGATAATGCAATCTGCATTTTGTACTGTTGACAAACGATGGGCAATCACAAAAGTTGTCCGGCCTTCCATCAACAAATCAAGCGAAGCCTGCACCTGGCGCTCAGACTCGTTATCCAATGCAGAAGTGGCCTCATCAAGAATAAGAATGGGGGCATTTTTAATTAACGCCCTGGCAATTGCCAGACGTTGCCTTTGGCCACCGGAAAGCCATGCACCATTTTCACCAATGTACGTTTGCAACCCGGCAGGCAGCGAATCGACAAATTCAAGCAAATTGGCCGCCCTGAGTGCCTCTTTGATTTCTGACTCAGTCGCATCGCGGTGAGAGCCATAGGCTACGTTTTGCGCAATGGAACCATCAAAGAGCACCACATTCTGGCCAACCAACGATAAATTGGCCCGCAAACTTGTCAGGGTAATGTCATTAAGATCATGGCCATTGATGGTGATTTGTCCAGAGCTGGGTACGATAAAACGGGGAAGCATGTTTGCCAGGGTGGTTTTACCACTTCCGGAACGTCCCACAATGGCAATGGTTTCACCCGATTTGACATTGAGTGAAATATTGGACAAGGTATCCCGGGGAGCATCAGGAAAACGAAAACAGACATCCTTGAACTCAATCACGGCATCCTTATTGATTCTCAGCTCATGCTGGCCTTGATCTTCTTCTTTCGCACCATCAATCAGCGAGAAAACACTTTCAGCGGCAATCAGCATTTTTTGTGCTTTTGAAGCCACATTGGTCAGGCGTTTGATGGGATCAAAAATTTGTGCCAAGGCAGTAACAAAAGCAACAAAGGCACCCACGGTCAAGGTTCCAGCATTGCCCTGATACAAAGCGGTTGCAATCACGGCAGCCACAGCAAATGAAATGCATAACTGAGTGAGTGGTGTCATGGCAGCGTCGGCTGACGCTTTTCTCATGGCAAACTTCCTTAAAGCTGCATTCACGACTGAAAACCGGGACTGCTCGTATTCATAGCCATTAAATAACTTGACGACCCGCTGCCCCTCTATACCCTCTTTGACCACATGCGTGAGTTGTGCATTTATATTAATGGTTTGACGGTTAATACGGCGCAAGCGTTTGGTGAAATACCCCGCAACCATAATCGAAAGGGGCAGAATCAGGAAAATAATCAGGCTAAGTTGCCAGGACAAATACAACAACATCCCCAACAAGGCCAGAACAACGAAAGCCTCACGCACAATAATGGTGAATACCTCGGTTGCGTAATCGGTCACATCGCCCGCATCAATCGTAAAACGGTTCATCAACCGGCCGGAATCACCTTTCTGAAATTCGGTATCGGGTAAAGTAAGCAGGCGGTCATACATATCACGACGCATGCCAAGCAATACATTGTTGGCAATCCAGGCCAGCAGGTAACTGCTAAGAAAGTTACAAATTCCGCGTACCAAGAAAAGACTGACGATCGCAAGCGGCATAAACCAGATAAAATACGATTTCGCACCGGTAAAGCCCTCGTCCAGCAAAGGCTTCATTATGTACGCCATGGCAGGCTGGGTTGCCGCGCCAAAGGCCACAAACACCATGGCAACGGCAAGTGCTTTCCAATACACACCCACCCGTTTGTATATTTTTCTCCATAGTTCTGGATTTACTGCATGGGTACCTTCCCGATGCATTTGCTCGAATAACCTCAAGGAATACTCTCTTGTTAACCTGTCAAGCTTGGGATTTTAACGGTTTCAACATAAACATGCAGAAAAGTTTATGTTTTATGACAATCAGGATAAAATCCGTCAAATGAAAAATATATCTAGAATTTACGTACGACTGCCAAACTGGATAGGCGATGTCTGCATGAGTTTGCCCAGCCTGTACGCCATCGTGAACACCGGCTGTGAAGTCATTGTATGCGCAAAACCCTGGGCTGAAAACCTGCTCAAAGGCATTATTGGCATTCAGTTCCTGAGCCTGAGCGGCCAATGGAACAAAGACAGGGTTATTATAAGGGCACATAAAAAAAACAATCCGGCAAAAGGCAAATCGGTGGGACTTTTATTACCCGACTCACTGACCAGTGCATTGACCTTCAGGCTGGCAGGCCTGCCTTCAGCCGGTTATAAAGACGATGGACGCTCGCTGCTATTGAAATGGCCCTTTGACAAGCCGTCCAAAAACCTGCACGCTGTTGAGTCATGGTACCATCTGACCCATAGCGCCTTGCAAAAATGGCATTTCAAATCAGCCCCCCATCCCGAAACCACGCTGACTTTGCCACTGAATCCCACTGACACACAAAAAGCCTGGCTCCTGCTCAAAGAGCATCGACTCTATCCAGGCAAATTCATCCTAATTGCCCCAACGGCCACAGGCAAACACAAAGGTAAAGATAAGGTCTGGCCAAAATTTGCTGAATACACCCGAAAAATACAGGCTCTGGGATATACAGTTGTCATGTGCCCCCCTCCCAATGAACGGGAAGCCGCATTCAGGAACGCCCCTGATGCCCTATGCCTGCCGGCTGTTGGCCTTGGTATGTTTGTTGCCTTAATCGGCCAAGCCGCCCTGGTTGTGTGCAATGACTCGGGGGTTTCCCATCTTGCGTCATTAACCAGAACACCCCAGATTACCCTAATTGGTGTTACCGATCCAAAACGTACCGGCCCTTGGTCCCCTACTGCCCATATCTGTGGCAGCATGGACAATTGGCCTGAACTTGACCCGGTCATCACGCTAAGCACTTCAATACTCAACCCGTCTTGAACAAGCATGAAAAGCTACCTTATTTCATTAATAATCCCACTGAATTTATGTGTTTTTTTAGTTGTTTCAGGTGCAGTGCTAGTTGTCTTGAAACGAAGAAGAACAGGGATATTCCTGTGTTTTAGCGGGCTATCTTGGGTCTTTATCTGGTCATTGCCGGTTACCTCAATAGTTTTGGGCGGCTTGCTTGAAAATCGTTACCCCCACCGAAGCCTGGACTCGATTCCTACTGCCCAGGCAATTGTTGTTCTGGGCGGAAACACGGCCAACAACAGAGAAAGCTGGTTTGAGGAACTCAGCGAGAATCCTTCAACCCATTCCCGGGTTGATACGGCCAGCGAACTGTATCATGCCCAAAAAGCCCCTAAAATCATTGTTTCAGGCGGAGCGCTTGCCGGAGAAGTTAGCGAAGCCAAAGGCATGGCAGAAAAACTGATGGCAAAAGGTGTGCCAAAATCTGCCATCATGCTTGAAAACAATAGCAAAACCACTTATGAAAATGCTGAGTTTACGGCCAATGAATTAATCCGCAACGAGATAAAATCGATCATCCTGGTCACTTCTGCCCTTCATACCCCCAGATCCATGGCTGTCTTTGACCGGCTCGACCTGGAAGTAACACCAGCACCCAATCCACCTCAAATAATCATTCCCGACAACCCCGATTTCATTCTATTCCTTCCCAATGCCCGGGCCCTGCATGGCAGCCGATCAATCATCAAGGAATACCTGGGACTCATTATTTACTGGCTGCGTGGCTGGGTATAACGGCCGATATCCCCTTGGCGTTCGGCCAGCCAAATGCGGTAAGCCATCTCAGTATCAAGGGCCAGTTTTTCAGTTGAAAAACCGCCCTCGTCATAAAGCCACTGGTGCGCTGCCTTGCTCATTCTTTCCCTTAACCCCGGATCAGCAATCAAGCGTTCCAAGGCATTGCCAAGAGCCTGGCTGTCTTTACTGGGCACCAGGATCCCGGTTTCTCCATCCTTGAACATTTCAGAAACACCTCCAACATCGGTCCCAATAACCGGCAAACCGCTCATTTGGGCTTCAACGTAAACGGTTCCCGAGGCCTCTTGCTCTGTGGCCAAGGCAAAAATATCACTGCCAGCCAAAAGATTGGGCACATCTTTACGATATCCCATCATATGCACCCGGTCTTCAACCTTTTTTTCCTTGATAAAAGCCGCTACCTGCTCATACGTGGGTGAGCCTGCCCCTACCAATACCAGATGCAAATCAGGATACTTTTCAAATAACGGCAACATGGTATTGATTAGAAACAAATGGCCTTTTTTCTGGCGCATGACAGCAACACAAATCACGACAACCGCTGTTGAGGGCAAGTTCAACTCCTGGCGCAAGGTAGATTGCACGACAGGCGCCGGGGTGGCAACCGGAGAATAAATGGTTCTTACTTTATATTCAGGAACCCCTTTGGCCAAAACCATGCTTTTGACATGATTGCTAACCGTCGAGATGCGATGCGGCAACCAGCTATAAGACAATAACGAGCCGATAGGTGCAGCCAGATGCCGGGTTCTGACAATAAGAGGCGTGCCAGCCAGCCTGCCTCCCAACGCCGCTATCAGGGTATCTTTGCGGCTATGGGTATTCAACACGTCAAATTTTCCCTGCTTCAGGATTTTCCTGAATTTCATGACACCCCTGACAAAATTGCCCAACCCGCCCATGGGCACCGTATGTACGGTAAAACCCAACGCCCGCATACGCTCTACCAATTGGGCCTCAGGACGACAAGCCAATTCAATATGATGCCCCCGCTCACGCATGGCCAGCATTTCCTTGAGAATGCGATGTTCTTGTCCACCAAATGAAACGGCTGCCTCTGAATGCAGAATTCTTAACGGCTGATCCGTGACCGATTTTTTATCACTCATTCGTAAATCACCTCAAACTCACCATAATGCCTAGTGGCTTCAATTTTTTCAAACAGGGTATCCGCCATGCGTACACGCCAATCTTCACCCAAGACCACTTCACAACGAAACCCTTTGGGCGATTGCAGGTTCAGCTGAACCCTTACGCCCGGCACGCCGTTTTCAGGCTCTGCCCGATAAGGGTTCAGCAAAGCCTTCAGCGACTTCACACTAACTTCCTTATTCAGGCTGATTTGCAGGCTTCTGGCTTTTTCCTCACGGGCCAACTGCAAGTCATACAGGTTTTCTACCGAAATACGCAATACACCGGTGAATTTATTGGTCTTGATTTTGACTTGGGCAATCAACAACTGGTCGGTCTTGAGGCGATGCCGATGAATCTCGTAAACCGAAGCTGGACAAAGGACCTCAATCTGGGCCGTACCGTCATCAATCAAAAGGAAATAAAGCCGATTTTCTCCGGACTTGGTTTCCTGCTTAAGGGTAAAGCTGCGGATGCCAATCAGGACGCCTGCAATCCATTGCAGGTCACGCGATTCTTGCAATTTGGCCAGGGTACCCGGAATAAAGCGACGTACTTCATCACGCCAGACTTCAAACAAATGATGGCTGAAGAAAAAGCCCAAGGCGTTTTTCTCTTCAATTAACTGGGCATGCAAAGACCAGGGCTTGACCTTGCCCATTTCAAGCTGGACGATCGTGCTGGAATCATCACCAAACAATGACACCTGATTCGCACTTTTTTCGGCCTGGTCTGCCGCATCAATCGCGTGTGACAGCGCCCCCAGCAAGGCCGAGCGATTGGAGTCAATCATATCAAATGCACCTGCGCGAATCAGTGCTTCCATGGTGCGCCGGTTGACAGTATGCCGGTCTACCCGTTTGCAAAAATCATATAAATCCACAAAAGCTCCACCCTCATCCCGGGCACGCAGAATTTCCTCTACTGCGCCTTGGCCTGTGCCCTTGACAGCGCCCAAACCATAACGAATGGTTCTGGGTGGCTCTCCTTTTGCGACATATTCATCAATAACGGGCTCAAAGCGGAAAACCGATTGGTTGATATCTGGCGGCAAAACAGTCAGGCCATTATCAACGGCATCACGCCAGAAAATCTGCACCTTATCGGTATCATCCATATCCGCTGATATGGTAGCTGAAATGAATTCAGCCGGATGATAGGCCTTCAGCCAGGCAGTCTGGTAGGCAATCAAGGCATAGGCGGCAGAGTGACTCTTGTTGAAACCATAGCCGGCAAACTTTTCCATCAAGTCAAACAGCGTTACCGCCAATTCACCGTCATATCCCTTTTCAACAGCCCCTTTTTCAAACAATTCCCGATGCTTGGCCATTTCCTCAGGCTTTTTCTTGCCCATCGCCCGGCGCAGCAAGTCGGCGCCCCCCAGACTGTAACCACCAATAATCTGCGAGATCAGCATCACCTGTTCCTGATACACAATCACGCCATAGGTACTGCTTAAGGTTGATTCAAGATCGGGATGGAAATAATCTACCGTTGCCCGGCCGTGTTTACGGTTGACGAAGTCATCCACCATGCCTGACTCGAGTGGTCCGGGACGATACAAGGCAAGCATCGCAATAATGTCTTCAAAAGTATTGGGCAGCAGTTTCTTCAGCAGCTCTTTCATACCCCGCGATTCCAGCTGAAATACCGCGGTGGTATTGCCTTCGCAAAGAATCCGGTATGCTTCCGGATCATCCAGCGGCAGCGCCATCACATCGAAATCTCGTTTGCTTTCGTTGAAACGGCGCACATAACGTACAGCCCAATCCAGAATGGTCAGGTTGCGCAGGCCCAAAAAGTCAAACTTGACCAGACCGACATCCTCGACATCCCCCTTGTCATACTGCGAAACCACACTGCTATCATGTCCAGGCTGGCAGTAAAGCGGGCAAAAATCCGTCAATTTTCCGGGTGCAATCAGCACCCCACCCGCATGCATGCCGATGTTTCGCGTCAAGCCTTCAAGGGGCCTAGCCAGATCAACCAAGGCTTTGACTTCTTCATCGGTTTCGTAACGGCGCTTGAATTCGGGCTCTTCAGCCAGGGTTTTTTCAAGAGACCACGGATTGGCCGGGTTAAACGGAATCAGTTTGGACAGGCCATCACACAAGGAATAAGGCAGCTCAAGTACCCGCCCCACATCGCGGACTACGGCTTTGGCGCCCAGCGTACCGAAAGTGGCGATCTGGCTAACCGCATCGCGGCCATACTTGTCCTTGACATATTCGATGACTTTTTCACGATTGTCCTGGCAAAAGTCAATATCGAAGTCGGGCATGGAAACCCGCTCTGGGTTAAGGAATCGTTCGAACAGCAAATCGTAACGAATCGGATCAAGGTCGGTAATTCCCAATGAATAGGCCACCAGCGAGCCCGCACCCGAACCGCGGCCTGGCCCCACCGGAACGCCATTGTTTTTCCCCCAATTAATGAAGTCCTGAACAATCAGGAAATAACCCGGGAATCCCATCTGGATAATCGTTTTACATTCCCACTGAAGACGCTCAAGATAAGCAGGGTATTTCTTTTCCCTTTCCGCCTCATCGGGATACAACATGACCATCCGCTTGGCCAGTCCCTCTTCAGCCAGCTGACTCAAATAATCATCAAGGGATACGCCTTCAGGGGTTGGGAAGATAGGCAATTGTGGCTTGCCCAGTACCAAAGTCAAGTTACAACGCTTGGCAATTTCAACCGCATTTTCAATCGCGGTTGGAATATCCTGGAACTTTCGTGCCATTTCTTCAGAGCTCGGCATATACTGCTCTTCGGTAAAGCGCCTGACCCGTTTCGGATTACCCAGCAACTCTCCATCAGCAATACATACCCTGGCTTCATGCACCCGATAGTCTTCTTTTTTTAGAAACTGAATGGGATGGGTTGCCACTACTGGCAAATTGCAGGCCGAAGCCAGCTTGACTGCATCCTGCACATAAGCCTCATCGGCCTCGAAACCAGCCCGCTGCAGCTCAATATAAAAAGCTTCCGGAAACAGCCCGGCCCATTCCATAGCCAAAGATTGGGCCAGTTCCTGGTTACCGACCTCAAGCGCCTGACCAATATCACCCTGGCGCCCGCCCGAAAGCAGGATCAGCCCATCGCCCATTTCCTTGAGCCATTCTTTTTTTATTTCTGCCCTGCCCTTGTATTGGTTTTTAATCCAGGCCTGGGACAGCAATTCACACAAATTATTGTAACCCTGGTGGTTTTTAACCAGCAGCAGGCAGCGGAACGGTTTTTCTCGATCCTGCTCATTGGTGAGCCACACATCGCTGCCGGCAATCGGTTTGATCCCCTTGCCACGCGCACCTTTATAGAGTTTGACGAAACCAAAAATATTGCATAAATCGGTAACCGCCAGGGCCGGCTGACCGAACTTGACGGCCTGACCAATCAGGTCATCAAGACGGGCAATGCCATCCACCACCGAAAATTCGGAGTGGGCACGCAAATGAACAAATAACGGGAGAGTATTTTCTGAAGTCATGGACAGAATTGTATCAACGAATAATGGTTTCCCATGCTTTTTGCAAGCGCTTGACCGAGACAGGCATGGGGGTTCTGAGTTCCTGGGCAAAAAGAGCTACGCGCAGCTCTTGCAATAACCACTGAAAGTCATCAAGGCGTTCATCGGGAGCCCCCTTAAGAGCGCTTCGCATCCGCTGGTAATTCAACAGCAAGGGAGCCATATCCGCCATCATGCGGGCATCCCGGGCAGGATCACTGCGCAATTTGTCCATTCTTGCCGAACAGGCCTTAAGGTAGCGGGGAAAATGCACTAAATGCGCATAAGGGTTTTTCTTCAGGAAATCCTTGCTCATCAAAAGGCTTAAGTTACCGGTAATATCTTCATAAGCCTGCTTGTGGGATTTGATTTGCGGAAGCTTTTTTTGCACCGTCGCCCACTCGGCAAGAATCGTGCCGGCAAGACGGGCAATTTCCTGGATCAACAAGCCCAAGCGCCCCTTGGCATCCTGCCTCCTTTGCTCAAAAGCATTGGCATCTTCTGGCAAAGGACTGGTCAGGCAAGCCTGCATCAAGGCGCAATCCACGATCTGGTCACGCAAATCTTCCTGTGAGCCCAGGGGCATGTAAATCATGCTCATGCGTGTCAAATCAGTGATATTCTTGCTGAGAAATTTGAGCTGGTCTTTCAGGGCAATACGAAAAAGCCGCAACAGCCCTGCTTGATGTTTCTGGCGAGCCGCTTCAGGATCATCGAACACGTCCAGGTCGCAAGACACGCCGTTATCCACCAAAGCCGGATAACCAATGAATGACTGGTTTTTCTTCTTGATCTCCAGCAACTCGGGCAATTGCCCAAAACTCCATTCGATGATGTTTTCAGAAGCCAGTACCTGGGCAACCTCGCGGTCTTTGCTGGCCAGGCGCTGGAAGGTTTCCTGTGCCTGCATGCCATGCTCGGCCTTTAACTGGTTCAGGTTACGCCCGGCCGACAGCATTCTTCCATGTTCATCAATAACCTTAAAGTTCATGAACAAATGCACCGGCAATGTTTCGATCTTGAAATCTTCTTCTTTTACCCGAACCTTGCACTCTGCCCAAATATCTTCCGCAATGGCTGTCGTCAGGGCCATGCCCGGATTGGCAAGACGGTCAAACCAGCGTTGGTGGAAACCACTGGCGTAATCGGGCAATGGCACACAATGACGGCGCAGCTTTTGTGGCAGTGACTTGAGCAACAAATGTACCTTTTCCTTGAGCATGCCCGGCACCAGCCACTGGCAACGAGTCGCATCAATCTGGTTGAGGGCATAAACGGGAATCGTCATGGTCACCCCGTCACGAGGTGAGCCCGGCTCAAAATGATAGTCCAGGGCCAGCTCGATACCATCCCAGACGAATTTTTTAGGGAACACATCGGTGGTAACCCCGGTTGCCTCATGGCGCATCAGGTCATCACGGTTCAGGACCAGTGCTTCCTGGCTGGCGGCGGGCAACTCTTTGTACCAGCTTTCAAGCGTAGCGACCTGATAAATATGTTCAGGAATCAGCTTGTCATAAAAGGCAAAAATCAGCCCATCATCCACCAGGATATCTGGCCTGCGTGCTTTATGCTCAAGCTTTTCAATTTCCCTGATCAAACGGTTGTTACGCACGATGAATGGCAATTTTGAATCGATATCACCAGCTACCAAAGCGTCACGAATAAAGATCTCACGTGACTCAGCCGGGGCTATCCGGCCGTAATGCACCTTGCGTCCATGATAAATTTGCAAGCCGTACAAACTCGCCCGTTCATTAGCCTGCACCTGCCCCAGCTTTGCATTCCAGGCAGGGTCCGACCATTGTTTTTTCAGCAAATGGCTGCCAATTGATTCTATCCAGCGCGGATCAATTTTGGCAATACATCGCGCAAATAGCCGTGAGGTCTCAACCAGCTCTGCGGCGACAATCCACTTGCCCGCTTTTTTCACCAGCGAAGAACCCGGATGAATAAAAAATCGTATTTCACGCGCCCCCATAAAATGCGGGGCTTCATCGCTTTTGAAACCCAGATTGCCCAGCAAGCCGGTAAGCAGCGCCTTGTGAATTTGCTCATAGGTGGCTTCTGTTTGATTTAACCGCCAACCCTGCTCACGCACCAGGCTATGCAACTGGGTATGGACATCGTGCCACTCACGCAAACGCAAGGGTGACAGAAAAGAAGTCCTGAGCTTTTCAACCAGTTTTCTTTGTGAAACCTTATGAGCGACTGCATCGTTATACCAGCTCCAGAGTTTCAGGTAAGACATGAATTCGGATTTTTCATCCTTGAATTTGGCATGCGCCTGATCGCTGGCCTCTTTAGCATTAAACGGGCGCTCTCTGGGGTCCTGAATGGATAGCGCCGAGGCAATAACCAGCATTTCGTCCAAGCATTGGTGTTCCTTGGCGGCCAATATCATGCGGGCAAGCCGCGGGTCAACCGGCAAACTGGCCAGGCTACGGCCAACGGGCGTCAGTTTATTGGTTTCATCAATCGCCCCCAGCTCCTGCAAAAGATGATATCCATCGGCAATGGCTTTACCACTTGGCATATCCACAAAAGGGAATTGCTCAATTTCGTCAAGACGCAATGCTTTCATGCGCAAAATGACCGAAGCCAAGGATGAACGCAGGATTTCCGGATCAGTAAAAGGCGTCCTCAGCTTGAAATCATCTTCATCATACAGGCGAATGCACACCCCTGGCCCGATACGGCCACAGCGCCCGGCACGCTGGTTAGCCGAGGCCTGGCTGATGGGTTCAATCTGCAACTGTTCGACCTTATTACGCCAGGAATAGCGCTTGACCCTGGCCAGGCCGCTATCAATCACAAAACGGATACCCGGCACCGTCAGCGAAGTTTCGGCCACGTTGGTCGCCAGAATGACGCGGCGCTGGTTGGTCGAAGGATGAAAAATGCGTTCCTGGTCAGCCTGTGACATGCGGGCAAACAAGGGCAACACCATGGTGCCGGAAGGATGATGCTTGCGCAGGGATTCGGCAGCCTCGCGGATTTCCCTTTCTCCGGGCAAGAAAACCAATATATCACCCGGGCCATGCTGTGCACACTCATCAACCGCATCAACAATGCCATCAATCAGGTCTTTTTCTTCATCCCGCTCCAGGCGACTGGATTCAGTTTGGGTACCAAGATTTTCTTCATCATCAAAAAAACGGATAGGACGGTAACGTACTTCTACCGGATACAAACGGCCAGAGACTTCAATAACTGGTGCTTTTTTGCCGTTATGACCGGCAAAGTGCGTGGCAAAACGATCCGCATCAATCGTCGCTGAGGTAATGATCAGCTTCAGGTCCTTGCGCCGGGGCAGCAACTGCTTTAAAAAACCAAGCAGAAAATCAATATTCAGGCTGCGCTCATGCGCCTCATCGATAATGATCGTGTCGTAACGACGCAGCAAAGGATCGCGCTGCGACTCCGCCAATAAAATACCATCGGTCATTAGCTTGATGGCGGCACCGGGACCGGTTTTGTCGCTAAAACGAATCTGGTACCCTACCCATTCACCTAAGGGCGTATTCAGTTCCTGGGCAATGCGTTTGGCCACAGAAGTGGCTGCCAGCCTGCGCGGCTGGGTATGACCAATCATGCCTTTCAGGCCACGCCCCAGTTCAAGACAGATTTTCGGCAACTGGGTTGTTTTACCCGAACCGGTTTCACCGCATACGATAACGACCTGATTAGCTTGCAGCGCCTTGGCTATTTCCGCCCTTTTCGCACTGACAGGAAGATCCTCGGGGTAGCTGATGGAAGGCGGCAAACGCACGGGCACCTGCCCGTTTGGGATTTGTTTTTCGCCACTGTGATTCGAAACAACATTTTTATGCATAAATAATCTATCTTTAAGTCTATCCGACATTATAATTTTGCCTTGACTTTTTATTATCAAAGCTGGGCCATTTTTCATTTTTAGCCACACAGGATTGTAACTTAACACCATGAGCACAAACGAACCCGAAACCTATTCCGCCCTAGACGCCCCTGAATATGCCCCGGCACAATTCGTCCGATGGTTTCGGGAAGTGGCTCCTTATGTACATACCTTGCGTGGAAAAACATTTGTCGTGGGTTTTGGTGGAGATCTGGTTCAGGCTGGCGCCCTGAATTCCTTGATTCAGGATTTATCACTGCTGACCGCCCTGGGCGTTCACCTCGTATTAGTGCATGGATCGCGCCCCCAGGTCAATGAACAATTGCGCCTGAAAGGCTTCAGTTACCAGTTTGGCAGAGGCATTGAACCCACCAGCCCCGAAGCCCTGGAATGCGCCAAAGAGGCAGCCGGTGAAATTCGTCTGGATATTGAAGCCGCCTTCAGCCAGGGTTTGCCCAATACCCCCATGTCCAATGCCCACATCCACATTATTTCCGGCAACTTTGTCACCGCTCAACCCGTTGGTGTCATTGATGGGGTCGACTACAAACATTCAGGCAAGGTGCGTAAATTTGACCTTGATGCCATGAAAAAAATCATCTCTCATGGCGCAGTCCTGCTGATGTCTCCGATTGGATTTTCCCCAACCGGAGAAGCCTTCAATCTGGCGATGGAAGACCTGGCCACCAGCACCGCCGTTGCCCTGAGTGCCGACAAACTGATTTTCATGACCAAGAACAGCGTCCTGAAAGACCTTCAGGATAACGTCATCACGGAAATTGCACGCGAGGATGCTGATAACCTGATCCGGCAAGGCCATCTGGATGAAGACACGGCCTCTTTCCTGAAACATGCCTCGACTGCCGTGAAGCGTGGGGTCAAGCGGGCTCACCTGATTCCCTTCGAGCTTGATGGCAGCATATTGCTTGAATACTTCACCCATGATGGCGTGGGCACCATGGTAGTGGAAGACACACTGGATGACCTGCGCCCTGCCACGGTAGACGATATTGGCGCAATTGTCAGCCTGATTGAACCCCTGGAAGCCGATGGCACCCTGGTTCCGCGCGGCCGCAACGTAATAGAACGCGATGTGGAAAAATTTACTGTCCTTGAGCACGATGGCATTATTTATGGATGCGTTTCTTTAATTCCTTATCCTGAATCAAAAATGGCCGAAATGGCCTGCCTGATCGTGAACCCTGACTGGCAAGGAAGCGGTGAAGGTGAAATCCTGCTGAGACACGCAGAAAACAAGGCTCGGGCACTGGGCGTAAAACGCCTTTTCGTGCTGACCACAAGAACCTCGCACTGGTTTGTCAAACGCGGTTTTGTCCAGGGAACCATCAACGATTTGCCCACTGAAAAGCAAATGAATTACAATCGCTCCAGAAACAGTCTAATTTTTATCAAGAAACTTTAATGAGGTAGCGAAATGGCACGTCTTATTCAATGTGTAAAACTTAAAAAAGAAGCAGAAGGCCTGGACTATCCTCCGTATCCTGGTGAACTGGGGGTTAAAATCTGGCAATCCATTTCCAAGGAAGCATGGGTAGCATGGACTGATATCCAGACCCGTATAGTCAATGAAAACCGCCTGAACCTGGCTGATGCCCGCGCCCGCAAATATTTACAGCAACAAATGGAAAGCTATCTGTTTGAAGATGCCAACGTTGAAGCGCAAGGCTACGTTCCACCATCAAACTGATGCCCTACTTGTGCTAATCAAAAAAAACAGCCTCTCAAGAGGCTGTTTTCATATGCAAGACGAGAATTACTTACTCATCACTGGCATTCTAGTCATCAGATTTCTCTGAAGCTTTATCTTGCTGGTCTGCCTGTAACACTTCTGTACCGCCACGTGCCTGCAACTCTGCGTTCTTGACGCCCTTATGTCGGACGTCCTCACCCTGGACCAGATAAATCACCCGTTCCGCCATGTTTTTGGCGTGATCGCCAATACGCTCTAATGAACGGGCAATAAACAGCAAATCAATACTGCCTGAAATAGTACGTGGATCCTCAATCATGTAGCTGATCAGTTCACGTAAATTACCTTTCCACTCTTTGTCGACCAACTTGTCGCTGCGCACCACTTCTGCGGCCAGAATGGCATCTCTGCGGGCAAAGGCATCAAGCGCACGGTTCAACATGGAAATTACGCTTGCTGCCATATGACGCAACTCAATCACGGGCTCATAACGCTGGTTGTTTTCATGAAGACGACGCGCCATTTTGGCGATTTTCTCAGCCTCATCACCAGACCGTTCCATATCTGTCAACATTTTGGAGACGGACATAAGCAAACGCAAGTCGACAGCGGTTGGCTGGTTAAGTGCCATGACTTGGGTAATGGACTGGTCAATCTCCACTTCAAGCTGGTTGACTTCCCTTTCACGCTCGAAAATGCGTTCCATTACCACGGTATTGCCGGTAGCCAGAACATCGATGCCATCGGCGATCATGGACTCTACCAATCCGCCCATTCGTAAAAAGCGTGAACGAATATCTTCGAGATCTGCCTCAAAACGTTTATTTGTATGTTCAACCATACCTGCACCTGTTTAAAAAGAATGAAATTATTTTAAGAAGGTTTTATGACAAAAACATGACATTAAGCCTTCATTGTCCTGATTCCCTGCTGAGTGGCAATCAATGCAACGCTTGCAGGAGAAATGGCAAATAAACCACATGTTACAACACCAGGCACATTATTCATAATCGCCTCCATGTCAGCCGCATCATCAAGACTGAATCCGGCTACATCCAGAATCGGATTGCCGTTGTCGGTAATGAACCCCTCACGCAAGACAGGGATACCTCCCAATGCCTGCATTTTACGGGCAACGGCATTTACTGCCATGGGAATGACTTCAAGAGGAATGGCAAATTTACCCAGCCGGTCTACCACTTTGGATTCATCGGCTATACACACGAAACGTTCGGCTACCGAAGCCACGATTTTCTCACGGGTCAGGGCACCGCCTCCACCCTTGATCATTTGCAGGCGCGCGTTAATTTCATCAGCACCATCGACATAAACAGGCATGCCTTGCACTTCATTCAGATCCAGCACAGGAATACCAAAGCCGGCCAGGCGTTGCGCACTGCGTTCAGAGCTTGCCGCAGCAGCCTTGAACTGATCCTTGAAACCAGCCAAGTGATCAATAAACAAATCTGCCGTTGATCCGGTGCCCACACCCACTACCACGCCCGACCCCAGGAACGGGCGGATATACTCAACTGCAGCCTTGGCCACCTGCTGTTTCAACTCATTCTGACTTAACATATTCTTCAACCTTTATTTACTTAAACTGCAGCGCATAATTTTTTTCAGAAAAGCCAAGGAAGACTTGGCCATCCTGTCTAACCGCAATAGGCCTTTTAATGGCAGAGGGAAATTCTGCGGCAATGGCTAGCCATTGTTCGTCAGAAGCCGGGCTTTTTCTTTCATCTGGCAAATTACGCCATGTCATGGAGGCACGGTTGATCAGCTTTTCCCAGCCACCCACCAAGGACGCCCATTGCAGCAAACGATCTGCATCAATCGGATTGGCACGGTAATCGATAAATTCAACCTCATAATCATGAGCCTGCAACCATTTGATGGCCTTTGTGCAGGTACTGCAATTCTTAAGGCCGTAAATCGATATTGTTTTCATTTTTTGTGGTTCCTGTTTGAAGGCGGTTGGCAACAATCACAAACACGCCTACCAGTACTATAAATAATGTTGCCAGGGCATTAACCTCTGGCTTGATACCCAACCTGACACGCGAAAACACCTCGATGGGTAAGGTTGTAAATCCTGGTCCATTCAAAAACGAGGCAATAACCACGTCATCAAGCGACAGTGTAAACGCCAGCAACCAGGCGGCAACCAAGGCCGGGGCGATCAATGGGAGAGTGATAGAAAAAAACACTTTTAAAGGCGTAGCCCCCAAATCAAGTGCCGCCTCTTCAAGCGAGCGGTCAAGTTCACGAACCCGTGAAGCGATGACCACCGACACATAGGCGACACAAAGCGTCACATGCCCCAGCCAAATGGTAAAAATCCCATTGCTGGCCGGAAATCCGGTGATATTCCTGATCTCGACAATCATGAGCAAAAGAGAAATACCCAGAATCACATCAGGAATAACCAAGGGTGCATTGAGCATGCCAATATAAAGCCCTATTCCCTTGAAATGCCCCTTTCGAACCAGCACATAACCGGCCCAGGTGCCAATGAATACAGCAGCCGTGGCAGTCAGCACGGCAATTTTCAGGGATAACCAAGCAGCGTTAAGCAATGCCTGGTCTTCAAACAGGCTTTTATACCAGCGCAAGGAAAAGCCCGACCAGGACGACGACAACGCAGAATCATTGAAAGAAAAAACGATCAGGCTAAGAATCGGAACATACAGAAAAAGGAAACCGATTCCAAGAAAAAACCATTTGAAGAAAATACTTTGTTTACCCATTACTTCCTCATTTGGCGTCAGTTTCTTTGGACTGGTTGTACTGGAACAGTGCCAAGGGCACCAACAACAGCAAGATCATCGCTATCGCCACCGCTGCCGCCACCGGCCAGTTGGCATCGGTAAAATACTGATCCCACATGACACGCCCAATCATATATGTATTTGTTCCACCCAACAATTCCGGGATGACGTATTCCCCTACCGATGGGATAAAAACCAGCATCGCACCTGCGATGATGCCAGGCTTGGAGAGTGGCAAGGTAATTTTCAGGAATGCCTGCCACGGCTTGGCGCCCAAATCATAGGCTGCATCCAGCAAGCGTTGGTCGAGTTTGATCAGGTTGGTATACAAAGGCAGGATAAAAAATGGCAGATAAGAATAAACCAGGCCAATATATACCGCAATATCGGTACGGTAGATTTCAAGCGGCGTATCAATAATCCCCGTCCATAACAGGAAGTTGTTGAGCAATCCCTCATTACGCAAAATACCTACCCAGGCATAGACCCGCAAAAGCAGGGATGTCCAAAAAGGCAAAATGACCGCCAGCATCAGCAAATTGCGTGTTTTAGGAGATGAACGCGCAATATGGTAGGCCATCGGATAGCCAATCAAAATACAGCAAATGGTGGTTACGGCAGCCATTTTCAGGGAATTCAGATAGGCCCCCACAAAAATGCTGTCGGTCAGCAGCAGGATATAGCCTTCCAGATGAAAGGCCAGCCTGATGACGCCTTCTTTGATTTCAATTAAAGATGAATACGGAGGAATGCCAAAAGTGGATTCGGCAAAACTGATCTTCAAGACAATGAAAAAAGGCACCAACAGGCAAATTACCAGCCATAAATATGGCGGCAAGATGGCCATGACATGTTGTGATGGCAATGACTTCTTAAACGGTGCTATCTTCATGATGGCAATACCGTACCGCTGTCTGGTCCCCAGGTAACATAAACCTCGTCATCAATCCCGGGCGCATCTTCCTGTGTGAGCTTGATACTGGGCACGCTGGCTTCAATGACCTTGCCCGAATCAAGGCGGATCTGGTACAGGGCGTAACTGCCCATCCAGGCCAGGTGGGTGACCATGCCATGCCCCACATTGGTTTCATCTTCGGGCTGATCACGTAATACCCTGATCTGTTCTGGACGAATGGAAACATAAACCTCCATGCCCAGAGGCTCGCTAACACCATGGTTAACGTACATGGGCCGCATCAGTTCATCGCTTTCAATCAAGACGTGATCAGGTTCATCCACCACGATCTCACCGGTAAAGATATTGGTGGAGCCAATAAAACTTGCCACAAACTGCGAATTAGGGAAGGTATAAACATCATGTGGCGTGCCACATTGTACGATTTGCCCATCAGTCATGACAGCCAGACGGTTGGCCATGGTCATGGCCTCTTCCTGGTCATGCGTAACCATTATGCAGGTTACACCTACCTGATCAAGGATTTTCACCAGTTCAATCTGGGTCTTCTGGCGAATTTGCTTATCCAGGGCTGACATGGGTTCATCAAGCAACAGCAATTTGGGGCGCTTGACCAAACTACGGGCCAAAGCCACCCTTTGCTGCTGGCCACCAGAAAGCTGGCCAGGTTTACGTCTTGAATAAGCCCCCATTTGCACCAGGTCGAGCGCGGCAAAAACCCGGTCATGGATTTCATTGCGCGCAATACCTTCCTGCTTCAGGCCAAACGCCACATTATCTTCAACCGTCATGTGCGGGAACAGCGCATACGATTGAAACATCATATTGACGGGACGTTTATAGGGCGCAATACCGGCAATATCCACCCCATCCAGCAGGATTTGGCCTGACGTGGGTTGTTCAAACCCGGCCAGCATCCTTAACAGGGTGGATTTGCCGCAGCCGGAACTGCCCAGGAGCGCAAAAATTTCATTACGCCGCACGGACAGATTGACCGACTTGACGGCGACGGTATCGCCAAAAATCTTGACAACATCAACCAACTTAACGAACTCGTCGATATTGTCTACTGATGCAGGAAGACGCACTTCTGACATGATTATTTACCCGACTTGAGTTCAGCCCACAAGCGTGTTTGCAAACGGGCAATATTCATCGGCTGGGACTTGATGACAAACAATGTTTTAGCCACCTCTTCACCAGGATAAATCATCGGATTGCTGGCAATATCCTTGTTGACGAAATTACGTGCCTCTTTATTGGCATTGGGATAAAACATTTTATTGGTAATCGCGGCATGCACTTCAGGCGTTTCGATGTAATTGATGAAGGCCATCGCATTTTCAGGATGTGGCGCATCTTTAGGAATGGCCATGGTGTCAAACCATGCCGGTGCCCCACCCTGCGGGATGAAATAATCAATATTGAAGGCCTTGCCGGCTTCCTTGGCACGGCTGGACGCAATCATGACATCACCCGAAAAGCCATACACCATGCACAAATCACCCGAAGCCAGTTCATCGATAAAACCGGATGAACTGAACTGACGGATATAAGGACGGATTTTTTTCAGGACCTCAAGAGCGGCACGATAATCTTCGGGCTTGTCACTATTGGGATCTTTGCCCATGTAATGCAATACGGCAGGAAATACCTGGGCAGCTTCGTCAAGAATGGAAATGCCGCAAGACTGGAATTTCTGCGCAATTTCGGGATTGAACAGATTTTCCCAGTTGGCCAAATCGGCATTTTCACCCAGGATTTCTTTGGCCTTGGTTACGTTGTAGCCCAAGCCATTGGTGCCGTAGCCCCATGGAACCAGATACTCATTACCCGGGTCAACCTGTGCCACCAAGTCCATAATGGCCGGATCAAGGTTTTTCCAATTGGGTATTTTTGATTTATCCAGTTTCTGGAACAGGCCACCTTGAATCTGGCGTGCCGCATAGTGGGTTGAAGGCACCACCACATCATAGCCGGAATTGCCGGTTAACAGTTTTGCCTGCAGGATATCATTGGTGTCAAAAGTATCATAACGAACCTTGATGCCCGTTTGTTTTTCAAAACCGGGAATTGTGTCAGGAGCCGTGTACTCGGCCCAGTTGTAAACGTTCAGCACTTTTTCCTCTGCTGCCAGGGCAACGCCTGAAACAGACAAAGTCAATGCAGCAACGGCCAATTTACGAACGAATTGCATTTTCATGTCGCACTCGACTCCAAACAGTTAAAAAAAAGAGAATCATAAATCATTTAATAAAAAAATGATTTTTTTTATTGGTTTTTTGCATAAAACCGGCTCAAGTGTTCCCAAAATACCAAACCTTGCTGTTGCAATACTTTTTCAAGGGAACGTTTCAGACGATTCAAGTTATCGTTACATAATGAAGCTGTCATGACAAGTTGCCGCCCCTTGTCAAAATCAATCAGCCATACCTTGTTGCTGGCATCGACAAGAAGATTGAACGCATTTAAATCGGCATGCCAGACATTTGCCCTGTGCATAAGATAAATGCTACGCGCACAGGCCTCTGCCAAGGCAGTGATATGAACCGTGTCCGACAGGTCTTTCAATACACTGGCCAAAGGCTTGGTATCGGGCAATGTTTCAGTAATTAAGGCCGCCCTGTAAAAACACAAAGACCGGTTATAGCCGGCTGCAACCACCCTGGGCACAGGCAAACCCCGGGCATGCATATATTGCAAAAGCCTGAACTCAGCAAAGGAACGGGTATTTTCAGCCCCGTTCCACACATAATGCGATTTATTGAAGCGGGCCACCAGCCCGCCACGGCGATACTGGCGCAAAACTCCACAACCCCATTGGTCTTGCACAAACCAGGCCGCATTGCGCCCACCAGCACTGACCGGCCGGGCCCGTTCGGCATAAAATGCAGGCTCAAATACCCGTAGGGCTGGCGTAATGGAAAAAGCGGGATCATAAAGCATGCCGTTGCTGCCCGCATTAACCCGCACCGCCTGGGCTGTCCTGTCAGTCATCCCGGTTTCTCATCCAGTCTGCCACGCCATAAAATGACTGCAGCATGCGATCCATGATGGGTTCGGGAATATTTTGATCCATCATTGCCCGGCCCATGCAAATCACCCACTGGTCACGTTCAACCGATCCGATTGAAAAAGGCATATGCCTTGCTTTAAGACGCGGATGACCAAACTGTGAAATATAACGGTCAGGTCCACCCAAATAACCGCTCAGAAACAAAAACAGTTTTTCCCGGGCATTGTCCAGCGACTCGCCATGCGTGTCACGCAGTTCCTTGAAATCGGACTCCAGATCCATCAGGTCATAAAACCGGTCAACCAGTTCTTTAAGCCCCTGCTCACCGCCAATCTGATCATAAAAACTGACGGTACGGTCCAGTGGCTCTACCATAGGTTGCACTCGTATCATTTAATCCATACTCCGTAAAACTTGCAAAGGGGGTGTTGTTTTAACACCTTTCAGCGCCATTTTACCCCCTAATGAGGAAGCGGCAACCCCAACTGCTGCCCCTACCAACCACGGCCAGAAGCTTAGGCTAATGGTAAAGTCAAAAATATAATACGCCAGCAAGCCGGCAACCAGCACGGCCGCCGTGGCCGCCAACAAACCGGCAAACAAACCAATTATCAACAATTCCAGCCGCTGCGCCTGGTCAAGCTGTGCTGAAGTTGCCCCCAGCGAACGCAAAACCGCCGCTTCATAAATACGTTCGTCATAAGTGGACAAAAAGGCGGCAATCAGTACAACCACACCAGCCAGAAAAGTAAAGGCAAACAAGAGCTGCACCGCCAGGCTTACTTGCGAAAGTACCGACTCTAGCTGGGCCAATATACCGGAGACATCAAAGACCGTTATATTGGGAAACCGGCTAACCAGCTCCTGGGTAAACAGGGGTAGGTTTTCGGGCAGATGAAAAGCCGTAATCCAGGTCGAAGGCTGGTTCTCTAGCAATGAAGCAGACATAATGGCAAAGAAATTAACCTGCATTGAATCCCACTTCACCGTTCTAAGGCTGGTGATTTTGGCTTCGACCAATTGTCCTGCCACATCAAAAGCCAGGCGGTCATTCAGTTTAAGCCCCAGTGTCTCGGCCAGTTCCTGCTCAAAGGACACCTCGGGCATTGCCTGATCCAGCCATTTTCCCTGGCTAATCGTATTGCTTTGCGGCAGCTTATCAAGGTAAGACAGGTTAAATTCCCGCTGCACCAGACGGCGGGTTCTTTCCTCGGTGTAGTCGGCAGGCGATATTTCCTTGCCATTGATTTGTACCAGACGGCCACGCACCATGGGCTCAAGCTCAGGCCTTGGCAAACCTTCACGTTCAAAAAATGCCTGTACCGGCTCACGCTGATCGGCCTGGATATTAATCAGGAAACGATTGGGTGCACTCTCGGGCAAGGTGTTGCGCCAACCATCCAGCAAATCAGTACGAATTAGTCCCAGCAAAAGAATAATCATCAACCCCAAAGCCAGCGAACATATCTGGACGATTGTCATTTGCTTGCGGCTAACCATGCCAGCCAGCGCAAAGCGCAATACCGGTTTATGCATCAGGCGCTTGCGCAACACGCCAACCAGACCAACCAGGCACCAGGCCAACAAGGCAAAAGCCCCCAAGGCCCCCAAAAAACCCGCCCCGACAATCAGGGCCAGCATGAAACTTTTGGCAAACCACCAGAGCAGGGCCATAAACACCAGCCCACCCAACAAATACGCCGTTGTTTTACCGGTAGACAGCAACTGCAAATCCTGGCGTATGACCTTGAGCGGTGGCACCTTGCTGAGTTGTAACAACGGCGGAAGCGAAAAACCGATTAACAAAACAATCCCGACAATCGCCGCCTGGAAAGCCGGTAGCGCAGATGCTGCTGGCAACTCGGTTTGCAACAATGGCATCAGGAAATAAAGCAGGAAATAATGGAACAAATAACCCATGATACTTCCAACCAGGGAAGCACATACGGCCACCAATAAAAACTCCATCAACAGCATTTGCCGCACCTGACTACCCGATGCGCCAATGGTTCGCATGACGGCAACCCCATCCTGGTGCCGTTTGGTAAAACGGCGCGAACCCAGGGCAATAGCCACGCAGGCAATCAAGACGGTTAGCAGGGCGACCAAAGCAAAAAACTGCTGCGCCCGGTCAAGCGACTGCCGTACCTCTGGACGCACCGATTCCGTACCACGTATCTGCTGCCCCTTGTCAATCGCCGTTTCCAGCCACTGACGGTAATTGGCCACTGCATTGCCATCACCCGCCAGCAGCAGTGCATATTTAACCCGGCTGCCCGGTGCAATCAGGCCAGTAGCCTCCAGATCAGCCGCATTCAACATGAGGCGCGGAGCAATATTCACAAACTGCAAGCCCTTGTCGGGTTCGCTTTCAATAATTTTTTCAACCCTGAAGGTTTTATTGCCCAGCTGGACAGTCTGGCCTGGCAACACTTCAAGTTGAAGCAATAATTGCGCATCTGCCCAAACCGTCCCGGCTTCAGGCGCTGCCTGCACACTTTCAACGGTTGCATCATGCCCTGCCTTGAGCTTGAGAGCACCCCGTAAAGGATAAGCCTCGCTCACGGCCTTGACCGAAGCCAGCCGGGTTTTGTCAGCCGCCGCCACCATAGAAGGAAATTGCCAGGTTTGCGCCACTGACAAACCATCTTTTTTGGCCCGATCAGCCAATGCCTGCTGAACCGGCTCATCAGACTCAAGCAACAGATCTGCAGCCAGCATTTGTCCGGTATCACGTTCAAGGGCCCGGGAGACCCTGTCCGACAGAAAACCTACGCTACTGACAGCAACAATGGCGATAATCAGCGCAAGAAACAGCAGCTTGAGCTCACCGGACTTCCAGTCGCGCTTGAAGGATACCCAGGCCAGCCGCCCATTTAACATACTTATCATTGCCATTATTCTCGATCAATCATTTTGTCATTAACAATGCCACGGTTAAAAATAGAACCAGTGAAAAAATTCTTTTCAGGTGAACCTCGGGCAGACGGTAAGCCAACATGACCCCATACCTCACCACAAACATGCCACCGATGGCCATACTTAACCCTATTAGCCAATTTGTGTTGCCACTCCAGGCATAAGTGCCCAACGCGACACAACTGCCCGGCACAATCATGGCCAAAGCCATGCCCTGGGCAGCCGTTTGCCTGAATCCATAATACATGGTCATGACAGGCACGATAATCAAGGAACCACCCACACCAAAAATACCACCAATCAGGCCCGAGCCCAGCCCCAGCCAGATTGAGGTAGACAGTTTCAGTTTTGAAGCTGGACTGGCGTGGACCGTTTTTTGTTTTTTAACTCTTCCGGGAAGTGTCTGCCACAAATACAACAAGGCGATCAGGGCCAGAAAAACCGAAAACAAACGACGCAACAGAACAGAATCAATGTCCTGGGCCATGATGGCCGCCAAATTCGTCACAAGCATATTCACGACGACGGCAATCCCCACACTCTTGAAATCAATCCTGGCACTCTGGTTGTAACTTCTGACCGACAACAACACATTGCTGACAATCATGACCAAACCGGTTCCCTGGGCCAGTTGCTGGGGCATATCAAACAAAAGCACCAGAATCGGAATGGCAATCAGCCCGCCTCCGATGCCCACCATTGCACCTACAAATCCAATACTTGCCCCCAGCAGCAAATACAAGGGGATACTCGCCAACCCATCCACCCGCGACTCCTTTGTCCGATTTTATTTTATATATTGCAATACTTCTTCCAGACGGGAAACCGGCCAGATTTCAAGCCCTTCTATGGCCTGCTTGGGTGCATTGTGTTTAGGTATCAGCGCAGTACTGAAGCCCAGCTTGGCCGCTTCCTTAAGCCGCTCCTGCCCACGGGTGGCGGGACGCACCTCGCCTGCCAGACCTACCTCACCAAAAACCAGCAACCCTTGCGGCAATGGCTTGTTTCTTAAAGAGGAAATAATCGCCAGCAACACAGCTAGGTCGGAGGCGGTTTCCGTAATCCGCACTCCACCCACCGCATTGACAAAAACATCCTGGTCGAATGTTGCCACCTGGGCATGCCGGTTCAGCACAGCCAGCAGCATGGCCAGCCTGCCACCATCCAGCCCCAGTGACAAACGGCGCGGATTTGGAACATGCGCAGTATCCACCAAGGCCTGAATTTCAACCAGCAAGGGACGGCTGCCTTCCTGGGTTGCCATCACACATGTCCCAGGCACATTGGCTGCATGCTGGGAAAGAAACAGGGCTGAAGGATTGCTGACTCCCTTTAGTCCTTTATCGGTCATGGCGAAGACGCCCAATTCATTGACCGCACCAAAGCGGTTTTTGAAAGCCCGTATCAGGCGATACGAGGAATGATGTTCGCCTTCAAAATACAAAACCGTATCCACAATATGCTCAAGTACCCGGGGACCGGCCAGCGTACCGTCCTTGGTTACATGTCCGATCATGACAATCGAAACCCCGGTTTGCTTGGCTATACGGGTAAGCTGTGCGGCACATTCACGCACCTGAGAAACTGAACCGGGCGCGGCGCTTAGGGCGCCTGAAAACAGTGTCTGGATGGAGTCGATCACGGCCACTTGCGGTTTTTCTTCCTGCAAGGCCCGCTGGATGGTTTCCAGCTGGATTTCCGCCAGCAACTTGACATTGGCGGTATCAAGATCAAGACGTTGCGCCCTTAACGCCACCTGTTCGGCAGACTCTTCACCGGTTACATACAGCACTGGCACTGCCTGTGACAACATGGCCAATGCCTGCAACAACAACGTGGATTTTCCTATTCCCGGGTCTCCGCCAATCAAGACGACCGCCCCCGGCACCAGGCCACCACCCAATACCCGGTCAAACTCTGCCAGCCCGGTCGGTTGCCGGGGCGTTTCGCGCACTTCAATATCGGCCAAGACCCGTATTGGTGCCGAAGACGCCAGGTGAGAAAACCGGTTGGTACCTGCCAAAGGTGCGGGCTGCTCCACCGTTTCCTGCAAGGTATTCCAGGCACCACAGTGCGTACACTTGCCCTGCCATTTATTGCTAATTCCACCGCACTCCTGGCAGACATACACTGTTTTTGCTTTTGCCATTACCTTGTTTTTTCCCTTTCTACTTTCTGGTTTAGCTAACTACTTGCTTGCAACAGGCAAAACGCCTTTATCTTTGAAGACTTTTACCACCATCAATTTGCAGGACCTGCCCGGTAATAAAGCCAGCCTCATGGGACAGCAGGAATTGCACTGCCGCTGCAATTTCTTCAGGGCGCGCCAATCGCTTCAGGGGAATACCGGCAAGCAACTGCTTTTCCTTTTCGCTACCGACAGGATAGTTTTCACGCAACAACTGCGTTTCTACCGGACCTGGTGAAATGGCGTTGACGGTAATGCCATAGTCGGCCAATTCCAACGCCCAGGTCTTGGTACAGGCCACCAGGGCCGCTTTGGCTGCCGCATAGCTGGTTTTACCTGCCGCACCATGACTGGCGATGCTGGCAATATTGATAATACTCCCTTCCTGGCGTTGCTTCATGGCTTCGGAAAAAGCCTGCACCACCTGAACGGCAGCACGGACATTAAGGTCATAAACCTGATAAAACGAAGCCAGTGAAATCTCTCCTAAGGCTTCAGGCAAGACCACGCCTACATTATTGACAATCGCATCAACCGGGTATTTTTCACGAATCATGCGCAAGACCTCTTCAGTCTGGCCGGCATCATTCAAATCACATTGATATAAAAAACCCGGGAAATCTATTTCATCCACATGACGGGCCAAACCAATCACATGGGCACCCGCATCACTCAGGCGCCTTGAAATTGCCCAACCGATACCTTTGGTTGCCCCTGTTACCAGGACACATTTGTTCTTCATCCGGTTTTCCTTATATTTACATTCCGGTTTATTTTACATAGATTCAGTAAAATTCTATTCTTCTATATCGACAGGTACCCGTTTTGCCAGTGCACACATGAGCTCATAGGAAATGGTGCCGGCATGACTGGCCACCTCGTCTATGTGCGGGCCATTTTGCCCCCACAAACCCACCCAGTCACCTTCGCGTGCCTCGGGGACGGGATCAAGGTCTACCGTTAGCATATCCATGGACACCCGGCCAATCACACGCGTGCGCACACCATTGATCATGACCGGCGTACCTGTTGGCGCATGCCTTGGGTAGCCATCGGCATACCCGCAGGCCACTACGCCAACACGGGAATTTTTTGTTGCCCTATAGGTGGCGCCATACCCGACCGACTCACCCTTTGCAATGCGCTGCACGGCAAGCAATTTTGCCCTTAAAGACATGGCTGGCAGCAAACCGAACGCAGTCGCCGTTTCGGTGGGGGTATCAAAAGGCGAAGCACCATACAGGCAAATACCCGGCCTCACCCAGTTTTCCCGCTCATTGAAAGCCAGGGACGGATACCGCAGAGTAGCGGCAGAATTACATATGCTAAGCGCACCCGGTAATCCTTCGATAGCCTGACGCATAAGACGCAACGGTTCATCGATGGCACCGGGCTGGCCATCAGCACTTGAAAAGTGCGACATGAAGCCAATATTGCCAACCCTTCCCTGCTTTTGCAAGGCCAGCAAATCCCGAAAGCGTGCAGCACAATCCGCGGGACGGAAGCCCAAACGGTTCATGCCCGTATTGAGCTTGAGAAAAACATCCAGCGGCTTGCCCGCCGGCATTTTCTCAAGCATTCTGATTTGCTCGATATGATGAACACTGGTAGTAATATTATTTGCCCGCAAAAAAGGCAAATCAGCCTGTTCAAAAAAACCTTCAAGCATCAATATTTTTTTTCGCCAGCCCTGCTCGCGGCAACGAACCGCGTCATTCAGATCAATCAGCGCCAGACCGTCTGCCCCGGCAAATCCCCTGATTCCATTTTCAAGCCCGTGTCCATATGCATTTGCCTTGATAACCGCCCAGATAAAGGGTGGCTTGAACGACTTTCCCGTTTTATCCTGACTGCCCGGGCGGGCTAGCTCAAGATGGTTGCGCACCACTTGTAAATTATGCGAAAGTGCCGACAAAGATATTGTTGCACGGATTGGACGAGGCATTTGCGTTACTCCAGTTTAAAAATACAGCAACCAGCCTTAAATTATAATCACTCCTGCCGCTTATAATCACCCCTGTGCAATTAATTTTACGAGTCCCTGCATGTCTGTCGACCATTACGAAAACTTTCCGGTTGCTTCGATACTTATCCCGGCAACGTTAAGACCGGCCATTCATGCGGTTTATGCATTTGCAAGAAGCGCGGATGACATTGCCGATGAAGGAAACTTGCCAACGTCGGTACGCCTGGAAAAACTTCAAGCCTACAGGAATGCATTAGGCAAAATACAACAGGCCTCTACAAACCATGGTGATTTTGGCTCGCCGGCCTTGAACCACGTGTTTACACCCCTGGCAAAAACCATCCAGCAATTCAATTTGCCCATATCCGCCTTTCAGGATTTGCTAACAGCCTTTGAATCTGATGTCCGCTTCACGCCATTTGCAAATCGTGACGCACTGATTGCATACTGCCGGTTTTCAGCCAATCCCGTAGGTCTGTTAATGCTGCATATTTACCAGGCTGTCAGTGAGGAAAACATTGTTTTTTCCAACCACATCTGCACGGCCTTGCAACTGGTCAATTTCTGGCAGGATATTGCCATTGACCTGAACAAAAACCGGATTTACTTACCCCAAGACAGTCTGCAAAAGCGCAACATCGATGTTCAAAGCCAGGCCCGGCAAAAGATAACCCTTGAGTGGATCGGATTAATGCAGGAACAAATCGAATTTACCCGTACAATGATGCTTGCCGGCGCACCGCTGACCAAGAACCTGCGTGGACGCCTGGCTTGGGAAATGCGCATGATCATTCAGGGTGGCTTGCGCACCCTGGAAAAAATCGAAAATGTCCACTATGACGTTTTCAACCAGCGACCCGTATTGAACAAACCTGATTGGGCCATTATTGCATGGCGCGCCTTAACTCACTCATAACACCATGACACCAGACGAATACTGCCAGGATAAAACCAACAAAAGCGGATCCAGTTTTTATTATTCATTCCTGTATCTGCAACCTGAACCCAGACGTGCCATTACCGCCGTTTATGCCTTCTGCCGGGAAGTGGATGATGTTGTCGATGAGTGTTCTGACCCATCATTGGCCCGCGTCAAGCTGGGCTGGTGGCGCAACGAAATTGCCAATCTTTACAAAGGCAAACCGGAACATCCCGTTAGCAAGGCCCTCGCACCGCATATTACTCCCTTCAAGCTGGAGCAAGAATATTTCCAGGCCATTATTGATGGCATGGAAATGGATCTTGACCAAAGCCGCTACCTGGACTGGGCAGGACTGAAAAAATATTGCTGGCATGTAGCCAGTGCGGTTGGCCTGCTGTCGGCCCGGGTCTTTGGTTTTAGCCAGCCCGAAACCCTGCAATATGCTGAAAAGCTGGGCCTAGCCTTGCAAATGACCAATATTATCCGTGATATAGGCGATGATGCCCGTCGAGGACGTATCTATCTGCCGATTGAAGACCTGCAGGCCTTTGACGTCAAGGCGGCCGATATCATGAACAGCAATTACAATGAAAACTTCAAAAAATTGATGGCCTTTGAAACCGATCGTGCCCGTCAGCTTTATAAAGAAGCCTTTGAGCTGTTGCCCGAAGAAGACCGCCGCTCACAACGGCCCGGCATCATGATGGCCGCCATTTACCACGCCCTACTCAAAGAAATAGAGCATGAAGAATGGAACATCCTGGACCAGCGCATCAGCCTGACCCCGATCAGGAAATTTTTTATTGCCTGGAAAGTATGGGTAAGCGGTGGCAAGAAATTTAGCCGTGACATGCGTAATGCCACCTAATGCCCTGAAAAAAAAACGCGTAGCCGTTATTGGTGGTGGATGGGCAGGCTTGGCTGCCGCCCATGCCTTGCATCAAAAAAACATCGAGGTTCATGTATTTGAACAATCGCACACCCTGGGCGGTCGTGCCCGTAAGGTGCATTCCCGTAAACTGGACAGGATCATTGATAACGGGCAGCACCTGCTAATTGGCGCCTATACCCAGACCCTTCAGCTCATGAAGACATTGGGCCTGGATGAAAAAGAGCATTTTCTAAGGCAAGCCCTTGATATTTCAACCTTGAAACAGGATTTCAGGATCCGCATCAAGCCCGCTTTGCCAGCCCCCTTTGATTTTCTTCATGCCTTGCTATGCGCCAAAGGCCTGCGATTGCCAGACAAATTCCGCCTGATCCGTGCACTGGCCACCCTTAAAAAGCAAAAATGGCAAGTCTCCCGGTCACAAACCGTTGCCAACTGGCTCAAACAGCAAAAGCAAACCCCTTTTCTTTGCCAGGTGTTCTGGGAACCACTTTGCCTGGCCACCCTTAATACGGCAACCGGCAAAGCCAGCATGCAACTGTTTGCCAGCGTCTTGCAACACAGTACCGATGCAGGCAAACAGGCATCCGATTTCCTGATACCCCGGGTTGACCTAAGCACCTTATGGGCAGAAAAACTAAGCCATGACATTAAAATTCACTATGGAAAAAGCATACAATCACTGCAAATAACGGCTCGCGGCTACCAAATAGATAATGTTGACGTTGAGGGCGTGATCCTGGCTACGCCAGCCGATCAATGCGCCAAAATCATAAGCTGCCTGCCAGATAGTGAAAAACAGGCTGATTTCATAGATGCCCTGCGGCAATTCGACTTTAATCCAATCATGACGATTACCCTTGAGCTGGAAAAAAACTGGGATTTGACCCTTCCGCTTTATCTGCTGAAAACAGAAGCCCCACGGCAAGACCCTGGACAATGGCTGTTTATGCGTTCGCGATTCATGGCCAACCCAAACAGCGGCCGCCCCGAAATAACAATTGTTATCAGCCAGGCCAGTGACTGGCTGGCAACAGACAAACACGAAATTATCCAGCTCGTCATTGAGCAGCTTGCAAGGCAGGCCCCTGACAACACGCCATTGCCTGCCATTACCGGATGGGAACTGATTACCGAGAAACGGGCAACCTTCAGCGCCGAACCGGGTCTGCACAGATTGCCTAACGAAACTGTCTGGCCAGGCATTTATCTGGCAGGCGACTGGACAGATACCGGCTTCCCCGGCGTGCTTGAGGGCGCCGTCAAAAGCGGGCAAGAAGCTGCCCGGCTTTTGGTAAAACATCTTACTTCATGAAATTGACGATTTTTTCCAGTGAATCGTCAGATGACGGCATTCCGGACTTCAGGATATCAGCCAGGGTATATTTGGCAAAACAGCTAATAAATGCATCCAGTGCTTCATGCATAATGCCAGTCAAGCCGCAGTAAGCGCCAATGCTACAAGTGTTGTCGCTGCTAAAGCATTCCACCAAATGAAAATCGGGTTCGACGGTTTTAACCACTTCTGCCAGGCAAATTTCTTCCGGTTTTTTAGCCAGCTTCATGCCACCACCCTTTCCCCTTATCGTTTCAATCCATTCCAGCTGACCTAACTGATGGGTAATTTTCATCAGGTGCGGCTCTGAAATATGATAGGCATCGGCAATTTCCTTGATGGTACAAAGCCTGTCAGAATGCACGGCCAAATACAAAAGCATCCTGAAAGCGTAGTCTGTTCTGACCGTCAGTCTCATTTCTTCTCCATGGGCTTGATCAGGCCACCTTTATCAAAAGCCTGGTCTTCACGAGGACGGGTCAGCAGGGGAACAAACTGCCAAAGGTAGAAAGCAAATGCCAGGATCCAGGCAAGGCCAGCCAAATGTAACAGGGGCTGGGTATACACTGAAGGATACAGGGCAGCCAGGCGGCTAATTGTGGCGACCAGTACCAATACATAACTGGCAACCATTAAACGGCTTGCTTTCAAGGGATTACCGGTATGGCCTAAAGCCGTGCGGGTAAGCATCCCGATAATCATGATAGAAAAACCACCCATGCCGATTACGTGGATATAAGTGGCTGGTCGAACCATAATGGAAGGACGGACGCCCGCAAAATACAGCGCACCCAAAACCAGGCCCAGGCCCAGAAAGAAATAAGCCAGATACAATACCCAAAGCAGTGGCTCACCCAAGACCTTGGCAGGCTTCCACTGGATAACCTGAACAATCGCAATCACTCCGGCAATACCAATAAACAGCGCCATTATTTTGGGCAGGGATAGCAAACCAAAGAAGATGGCAATCCCACAGGCAATCAGTTGATACAAACCAGAACGGGTATGCATGGGAATCTGCAGTCCCTGGATTTTACGGGTGGCAAAAAATGGCACAACCCGGCGGGCAATTAACAGTGCAATCAGCACCATGAACAGAATGCCGACCTCAAAAAAGGACATTAATGTATCAAACTTGTCCTGATGATAAGTAATCAGGAACACCAGATCCATAATTCCCAAACCCAGCACGGCCCAAGGCAAGACATAATTTCGTTTGCTTTTGGCCTTCAGGATAACCCTGGACAGGCAAATTGCCGACACCAGATAAAACGAAAACTCATACAACATGCCCGTAAAGAACATACTGTCGCCTGGCACAAGAAAAGCAATGCGGGCAATTAGCCAGGTAAGGCTTAAGATGGCCAACGGTATGCCTTTAATCGGATTGGAACCGGTCCAGGTTGCACTGGCCGTTAGCAAAAAGGCAACGGCAATGGTACCCACAAAGGCCCAAAGCATTTCATGGGCATGCCACCAAACCCCATTCAAACTGCCCTGCAAGAATTGCGGTGTAAAAACCCACAGTAAAATGGAGATTAGCGCCCAGGCTGCACCGGCAATATATAACGGCCTGAACCCCAACGACAGAAAGGCAGTCATCCTGGTTTCAGGTTTTTTCTTGCTGCTAGGCGGGGAAATGGAAATAAGCGTACTCATATATTGACCTTTTATTGGCTTTATCATCACTCTATAAGATACACATTATATATATCTTATAAGATAAAATCTATGCCCATCATAGGAAAAACCAATAAATGCTTATTTGAATTGCTGAATCAGCCACATCCCGGCCACCGTCAGTAGCAAAGTGCTTGTCAGGCTGATACCTATATAGGCACCCGCCCACAACCATTGTCCTTTGAGAAAAAACTGCAGGGTTTCTGCCGAAAAAGTGGAAAAGGTAGTTAATCCGCCCAAGAACCCGGTAACCAGAAACAACCTTAGCCATACAGGAGTGTGCTCGTTAATGGAAAAAAAACCAATCAGCATGCCAATTAACAACCCGCCCAGACAATTAGCCAACAAGGTTCCCCAAGGCCAGGACGCCTGATTAAAGGCAATCCCAAGCACCCAGCGCAAAATGGCCCCAAGGGCCGCACCGGTGGCTACCGCAAGAAAATTACCTGGGGTAAAAAGAATCATGGAGGGAGTGTGTCATTAATTAAAAAACGTATACACGCATGTGCAACCCAAAATGAACAGGGGCACCGAAGTGCCCCTGAAACATGCCTTACAACTGTACGTGCGCCTGAATATAGGAACGCACTTGTTCAACATTGCAGTCCATGACCGTCACTTTCTGTGGCAAATCTGCCAAACCTTTCAAATGCGCGGGCACCGGTGCCGGCTGGCCAATGGCCTCTTCAATGGTTTCACTAAACTTGGCAGGCAGTGCGGTTTCAAGCACTAGCATCGGAATACCCTCTTCCTGATACTGGCGGGCAACTTTTACCGCATCAGCGGTATGGGGGTCGATAAGTACATTTTCCTGCTCATAAACCGCTTTGATGGTTTGCAAGCGATCGGCGTGCGTACTTTGCCCTCCGACAAAACCGAACTTTTCTTCAAACAATGGCTTAAGCTCGCTAAGGTCGAATGAACCATTGCGCTCAAGGGACTCCCACAAACCCTTGACTTTGCTGGCATCCTGTCCAACCAGATCATAAACAAAGCGCTCAAAATTGGAGGCTTTGGAAATGTCCATGGACGGGCTGGAAGTAGCAAAAGTTTGTTCGGCAGAACGGGGTTTATACACACCGGTACGGAAGAACTCTTCCAATACGTTGTTTTCATTGGTAGCCAAAACCAGACGGCGAATTGGCAAACCCATGCTGCGGGCAATATGTCCAGACAGAATATTGCCGAAGTTACCGGAAGGAACGGCAAAAGAAACTTGCTGGTCTTCAGTGCCGGTAGCGCGCAGCCAAGCCCAAAAATAATAAACCACCTGGGCTGAAATACGTGCCCAGTTAATGGAGTTTACGGCGCCAATATGATATTTTTCCTTGAACTCGAGGTCTGAGGCCAATACCTTGACAATGTCCTGGCAATCATCAAACACGCCATGTACAGACAGGTTGTGAATGTTTTCATCTTGCAAGGAGTACATTTGCGCACGCTGAAAATCGCTCATGCGGCCATAAGGGGACAGCATGAAGACCGATACGCCTTTCTTGCCACGCAAGGCATATTCAGCAGCCGAACCTGTATCGCCCGAAGTGGCCCCCAGGATATTGATGGTGGTATTTTTGCGAGCCAGGACATATTCAAACACCTGCCCCAGAAACTGCATGGCCATATCCTTGAATGCCAGCGTTGGCCCTTCGGAAAGACCAACCAAAGTCAGGCCACTGCCAAGCGGCTTAAGCGGTACAATAGCTTCGCTGTTAAATACCTGCCCGTTATAAGCCGCATGGGTAAGCTTGGACAAGTCCGCTTCGGGAATATCTGTAATAAACAGCTTCAATACCTGGGTAGCCAGGTCTGCATATGAAAGGCTGCGCCAGGAGGCCAGCATTTCACGGCTAACCTGGGGAAGGCTTTCGGGTATGGCAAGACCGCCATCACGGGCCAGGCCCTCTAGCAGGATTTCAGAAAAAGGAAGGGCTGCCATCCCACCACGGGTAGAAACATATCTCATGATAGATTTTCCAAACGGATACGAGTTACAGATGAATGGACAAAGCCAAGGTTTTCAATCTGGCGAATGGCATTAACCACGTCCCCTTCGCGCGCTTCATGCGTCAGGATAATGATAGATGCACTATCCGCTCCTTTTTGCTCCTGCACCATGGAGTTGATGGAGATGGACTTGTCTGCCAGGATTCGGGTTAAATCAGCCAGTACACCAGGACGGTCTTCAACCGTAAAGCGCAAATAGTAAGATGTCCTGATTTCGCTAATCGGAAGAATATCAAAATCAGCCAACGCATCAGGCTGGAAAGCTAGATGCGGCACCCGGTTTTCGGGATCGGACGTATGCATGCGGGTTACATCAACCAGATCGGCCACCACCGCAGATGCGGTGGGTTCAGCACCGGCGCCAGCACCGTAGTACAGGGTTTCGCCAATCGCATCACCCTTGACCAGCACCGCGTTCATGGCGCCTTCCACATTAGCAATCAATTTACTGGCAGGCACCAGGGTTGGATGTACCCGCAACTCGATGCCATTGGGACGACGTTTGGCAATACCCAGCAACTTGATACGGTAACCAAGGCGCTCGGCATGCGTAATGTCTTCTTGCTTAAGCGCGGTAATACCCTCGATGTAGGCCTTCTCAAACTGGATGCGAATCCCAAACGCCAAAGAAGCCAGCAAAGTAAGCTTATGCGCTGCATCAACCCCTTCAACATCAAAGGTTGGATCGGCTTCGGCGTAACCCAGGCGCTGTGCTTCTGACAGAACGGTCTCGAAAGGCAGGCCACGCTGGCGCATTTCACTGAGGATAAAGTTGGTGGTGCCATTGATAATGCCAGCCACCCACTGGATACGGTTGGCGGTAAGGCCTTCACGAATGGCCTTGACGATGGGGACCCCACCTGCAACAGCTGCCTCGAAGGCAACCATGACACCCTTCTTGCTGGCTGCGGCAAAAATTTCGTTGCCGTGCTTGGCCAGCAAAGCCTTGTTGGCCGTTACCACATGTTTGCCATTGGCAATGGCCTGCATGACTAGCTCTCGCGCAAGGGTATCACCACCGATCAATTCAACCACAATATCAATGCTGGGATCGGAAACCAGGCCCATGAGATCATCATCAACAGGCAAGGCTTCACCAAACACGGCTTTCGCTTTGGAAGGCGTACGGGTTGCCACGCGCACAACCTCGATGTCGCGACCGGCCCGGCGGGCAATTTCTTCCGCGTTACGGGTTAACACCGAATAAGTGCCACCACCAACAACACCGAACCCAAGCAGCCCTACCCTAATTGGATTTAAATTCATTTGAGATACCCGTCCTTCCTGAACATTTCCTTGATACCACGGATTGCCTGGCGAATGCGCTGCTCATTTTCGATAAGGGCAAAACGAACATAATTATCACCATACTCGCCAAAACCGACACCAGGAGAAACCGCCACCTTGGCTTCGGCCAGCACTTTTTTGGAAAATTCCAGGGAACCCATATGTTTGTAGGGTTCCGGGATCGCGGCCCAGATATACATGGATGCTTTGGGGACCTCAACCATCCAGCCCGCCTCATGCAAACCTTTGCATAAAACATCACGACGTTTCTGGTACTGGGCAACCACTTCCTTGACACAGTCCTGCGGACCTTCAAGGGCAGCGATGGCACCAACCTGGATCGGCGTGAAAGTACCATAATCATGGTAGCTTTTCATGCGCGCCAGTGCGTTGACAATTTCTTCATTGCCCACCATGAACCCAATACGCCAGCCAGCCATGTTATAGCTTTTGCTCATGGTAAAGAACTCGACAGCCACATCTTTGGCACCGGGCACTTGCATGATGGACGGCGCTACATAGCCATCGAATGTGATGTCAGCGTAAGCCAGGTCATGCACAACAATAATGTCGTGCTCTTTGGCCAGTTTGACCACACGCTCGAAAAATGGCAGTTCTACACATTGCGCAGTTGGATTGCTGGGAAAGCCCAGGATCATCATTTTTGGCTTTGGAATGGACTCGCGTACCGCCTTTTCGATTTCCTCGAAAAAATCGGTGCCGGGTGTCATGGGCACGGAACGGATATTGGCACCGGCAATGACCGCACCATAAATATGGATGGGGTAGCTGGGATTAGGTACCAGGACAGTATCACCACGATCAAGGGTGGCCAGCATTAAATGCGCCAGACCTTCTTTTGAGCCAATAGTTACGATGGCTTCCTTGTCGGGGTCAAAAGAAATTTGATAACGATGCAGGTACCAGTCGGTGATGGCCTTGCGCAAACGCGGAATACCCTTGGAAACAGAATAACCATGCGTATTAGGCCGCTCGGCCGCTTCTACCATTTTCTTGACAATATGTTCCGGAGTGGGGCCGTCCGGGTTGCCCATGGACATATCAATAATATCTTCGCCACGCCGGCGCGCCGCCATCTTCAGCTCTCCGGTAATATTGAAAATATACGGAGGAAGTCGCTCTATACGTGGAAAATGCCTCATGGCCAACACCTTTTAAACAGAAATAAATAAAACGCAATAAAACCTATTAATCTAGCGCATATAAACAGCATGATCAAATAGTTTTACCAGGTTTGGTAAAAATTTGTATAAAAACATCTTTTTTCTATTTTAATGCAGGATTGGGATCGATAATCACATAATCGGCATTCAATTGACAGGATGACCCGCAAAGTCATCACAAACATGAAATATAGATAGAATATGATTAATACGCATAAGGAGAAAAAGTGCTATTACAGAAAGAAGAACGCTCTGCGTTAAATACCGTTACCCGATATGGTGACAATCATATTGATGTTAACGATGTACGCTACGAAAATGCCATCTGCTTCAAGCCGGAAGGCCCGATTACTGCCTGGCCGGTCAAAAAAGTGACGGATATAACTACCCAATTGCTGGAACTGGCCGCCGGCGTTACTGCCAAGCCGGCCAATGCCCTTGATTTTCTTGACGGCACCACCGCCTCATCCTACGACAACGCACCTGATATCCTGCTTGTTGGAACCGGAGCAAAACAGGTATTTATTCCCCCACAAATCCTGGCACCGCTGTTAAGCGCCAGGATTGGCATCGAATGCATGGACTCACAGGCCGCTGCCCGCACTTATAATGTGTTAATGTCTGAAGGGCGCAATGTTGCCGTTGCACTGATGTTAAATGAAGAATGAAGAAAAAGGAAATGATTGAATGAGTGATCTACCCGTAGTTGGAGAGAAAACACCCGCCTTCGAGGCAGAAAGCCATCAGGGCCCCATCAACCTGGATACCCTTAAGGGTAAAAATGTTGTCCTGTACTTTTATCCCAAAGACAACACCCCCGGGTGCACGGTAGAAGCACAGGATTTTCGTGACCGTTATGCACAATTCAAGGCCCTGAATACGGAAATCATCGGGGTATCACGTGACTCCCTGAAAACACATGCCAATTTCAGCAATAAACATGAATTACCTTTCCCCCTGATTGCCGATCCCGAAGAAAAGCTCTGCACACAGTTTGGCGTCATGAAACTGAAGAACATGTATGGCAAACAGGTCAGGGGCATTGAACGCAGCACATTCCTGCTTGATAGCCAGGGAGTTCTGGTACAGGAGTGGCGTGGCCTGAAAGTCCCAGGTCATGCAGACAAAGTTCTTGAGGCCGTCAAGGAAATTGCAGCAAACTAATCCAACCCATTAACTGCATGCCAATGCATGCAGGCAAACCCGGAACAAGAGTATAACGAATGCCACTACCCAAGTTGCCAACGAAACCCGCCGATACCATTGATATTGGCACAATAGCCACGCCAAAAATAAAAACAGCCGCCCCGGCAGCACGTTCGCACCCCAAAGCAAACGCCGTCAAGGCTACTGCCGTGGCAGCCCCTGCTCAACCGGACAAAGCCACAAGCAGCGCTTCCGCCAAAACAGCCCGCAAAACCGCAGCCCAAAAAACGGAAGCAAAAGTCCCTGCACAACCAGTTGCCAAAACCACCACAAAAACCGCAACGACAAAAACTGCTGCAGTGAAAACCGCTGCAGTAAAAACCGCTGCAACCAAAAAAACGACCAACCAAACAAAAACCACCACCGCTACCGAAACCCGGAAACTGTTTGTGCTTGATACCAACGTGCTGCTGCACGACCCCTCTTCACTCTTCCGTTTTCAGGAGCATGATATTTTCCTGCCCATGATGACACTGGAAGAGCTCGACCACCACAAAAAAGGCATGACCGAAGTTGCCCGTAACGCACGGCAGGTCAGCCGCTCGCTGGACGCCCTTGCCGCAGAAACCTCTGATATCCTGCATGGCATGCAACTGAACGCACTGGGCAATAAAGATGCAACTGGCCTGCTGCTGTTCCAGACTTCAAACATGGAAAGCGACCTGGGCATCAGCCTGCCTGCTGGCAAGGCCGACAATATGATCCTAAGTGTTGTCCGGTCCCTGCAGAAACAATATGCTGACCGCCAGGTCATCCTGGTTTCCAAAGACATCAATATGCGCCTGAAGGCACGTGCCCTGGGCATGGAAGCCGAAGACTACCTGAACGACCACTCACTTGAAGACTCAGACCTGCTCTATGACGGCATCATGCAACTGCCATCCAATTTCTGGGCCCGTCACGGTAAAGACGTGGAGTCCTGGATGCAAGGAGGCACTACCTACTACAAAATAAAAGGTCCCCTCTGCCCCGAATTCATCATTAATGAATTTGTTTATCTTGAAGGCGACACCCCCTTATATGCGCAAGTCAAGGAAGTGAGCGGAAAAACCGCCGTACTGGCCACCTTGCGTGACTACACCCATAAAAAGAACAATGTCTGGGGCGTCACGGCACGTAACCGTGAACAGAATTTCGCACTCAACCTGCTCATGAACCCTGATTGTGATTTTGTCTCTCTTCTGGGCCAGGCCGGTACCGGCAAAACACTTCTGGCCCTGGCCTCAGGACTAACCCAGGTACTGGAAACCAAGCGTTATACTGAAATCATCATGACCCGGGTCACTGTTCCAGTCGGTGAAGATATCGGCTTTTTACCCGGTACTGAAGAAGAAAAAATGCAACCCTGGATGGGCGCACTGGAAGACAATCTGGAATTCCTGAATTCAGGTATTCATGCGGAAGCAGGAGACTGGGATCGCAGCGCTAGCAAGGAGTTCATTAAATCGCACATCAAGGTCAAATCGCTGAACTTCATGCGCGGCCGCACCTTCCTGAATAAATTCGTCATTATTGATGAAGCGCAAAATCTGACGCCCAAGCAAATGAAAACCCTCATCACCCGTGCCGGCCCTGGCACCAAAATTGTTTGCATGGGTAATATTGCACAAATCGATACTCCCTATCTAACCGAGGGGAGTTCTGGGCTGACTTATGTGGTCGATCGCTTCAAGGGGTGGACGCACTCGGGGCATATTACCCTGCAAAAAGGTGAACGTTCACGCCTGGCCGATTATGCCAGTGATGCTTTATAGGAAATGATGCATATTTAAACCTGCAATATGCCGGGCTGTGCCGTTTTAATAACCTAACAGCCCGACAACTTGCTTTAACTTGCATGATCATTGTTATCAGCACCCTGCCCCGGCTTTCCGGTAGCAGGGTGTTTTTCATTTGAAGCCTTATGCAAGCCTGAGATCTACGATACAGATTAGTCTGAAATAAAACTGTCGCCAGAACCCATATAGTTCAGGAACTTGGTGCTTTCACCCGCAAAGGTCATTTTCACGGTACCGATCGGGCCGTTACGCTGTTTGCCAATAATAATTTCAGCCGTACCCTTATCCTGGGTTTCCGGATGATAGACCTCGTCACGGTAAATAAACAGGATCAAGTCGGCATCCTGTTCAATCGCACCCGATTCACGCAAGTCACTCATGATGGGCCGTTTGTTGGTGCGCTGTTCAAGACTGCGGTTTAGCTGAGACAAAGCAATCACCGGACAATTCAACTCACGCGCCAATCCCTTCAAAGAACGGCTGATTTCAGAAATCTCGGCGGTACGGTTTTCATTTTTACCACCACTGCCGCTACCTGACATTAACTGCAGGTAGTCGATAATAATCACGCCAAGTTGACCACATTTACGGGTAAGTCGCCGCGCACGGGCACGAAGATCGATCGGGTTGAGGCCAGGTGTTTCATCAATGAAAATCTGCGCATTTTGCATCAGCTGCATGGCATGGGTAATTTTTGGCCAGTCATCGTCCAGCAGGCGTCCGGTACGCATGCGTTGCTGGTCCAGTCGCCCGACCGAACCCAACATACGGGCAGCCAGCTGAACCGCCCCCATTTCCATGGAAAACACGGCAACCGGCAAACCTTGGTCGATGGCCACATGCTCGCCGATATTCATGGAGAACGAGGTTTTACCCATGGAAGGCCGGCCAGCCACAATAATAAGATCGCCCGGATGCATGCCCGATGTTTTCCGGTCAAGATCGACAAAACCGGTTGGCACCCCCGTCACATCAGAGACATTGTCGCGGTGCGCCAGCTCGTCTATCCGATCTACGACATCAATCAGCAGCTTGCTCATTTCATGGAAATCATTCTCGCTGCGGGTCCCTTCCTGGGCAATTTTGAAGATCCTGGCCTCTGCCTCATCAAGCAACTGGCGCGCTTCCTTGCCTTTCGGATTGAGAGCCTCAGAGGCGATTTCATCGGCAATGCTAACCAGTTTACGCAACATGGCCCGTTCACGGACAATTTCCGCATAACGTCGAATATTGGCCGCAGAAGGCGTATTTTGTGCCAAGGCATTAAGATAAGCAAGGCCGCCAATTTCTTCCGCCTTGCCTTCCGTTTCAAGTGACTCGTAAATGGTCACTACGTCCGCTGGCCTGTCCAGGTTAATGATTTTACAGACATGACGCCAAATGACACGATGATCATGACGATAAAAATCATCTTCACTCAAAATATCCGAGATATGCTCAAGTGCCGTATTGTCCAGTAACAAACCACCCAGGACCGACTGTTCCGCCTCGATGGAATGGGGGGGCAAGCGAAGTGATTCAATTTGAGGGTCGACTACATTCATGCTGATTTAAATATGGGACGTATTCAATGAGGCGCGCAACAATTGCGCGAGAAGAAATGGAAATTGCAAAAAGCCAAGGATAATTTTATCCGCTGCAACACGTAAGTATATACGTAAAAAAGCCGGCTATTGCCGGCTTTTACAAGTTTGACAGTTTTAAAAATCTGTCTGTTAAGCCATATCGCCTTGAACAACAACGGTGATGTCGGCATTAACGTCTGCATGCAGGTGAACCTGAACAGCGAACTCACCAACGGCTTTCAGGGCACCGTCCAGCAAGCGAACTTGTTGTTTCTCTACATTTTCAAAGCCAGCAGCAACCAGGGCAGCGGCAATGTCCATGTTGGTAACAGAACCAAACAGACGACCGTCAACACCAGCTTTCTGGCTGATTGTCAATACGTAACCGTTCAGTCTTTCACCAACAGCCTGTGCGGCAGCCAGTTTTTCAGCTTGTGCTTTTTCCAGTTCTGCACGACGTGCTTCGAACTCTTGCAAAGCGGCTTCAGTAGCGCGGCGGGCTTTTTTCTGAGGGATCAGGAAATTGCGTGCGTAACCATCACGTACACGAACAACCTCACCCAGGTTACCCAAATTGCCGATTTTTTCTAGCAAAATAACTTGCATGATTAATAATCCTTAATTATTTGTGGTTGTCAGTGTATGGAAGCAAAGCCAGAAAACGGGCACGCTTGATTGCTGAATCAAGCTGACGCTGGTAGTTTGCTTTTGTACCTGTTAAACGGGCAGGAATGATTTTGCCTGTTTCAGTGATGAAATCACGTAAAGTATCGACATCTTTGTAATCGACTTCTTCAACGCCTGCTGCTGTGAAGCGGCAGAATTTGCGACGTTTGAACAATGGATTTTGCTGCGTAAATTTGCTGCGTTTGTCCTTGCCTTTTTTCATGAAAGCCATGATTTTTGCCTTTATTCGTGTGTGAGGCCTGCGCCTCTAATTCATAAAAGAGCTTTATGCCCTGAACTTTAAGTTTGTCAGACAGTTGTATGAACCGCTACAACACCTTTTGACGGAAACTGGACGTTCTGTATATGCAGGATGACACGTCCTGAATTTTTACGGGCCTGGGCCAAAAAACCTTTGACACGTATTTCACTTCCCATCGCAACACCTGATAGAACCGTAGCGGTTTCACCAAGTACCCTGGCATGAATGATTAACTCAATCATGCGTGGATGCGAAGCTTCCATGATTTCCGATTGATGCTGAAGTACAAGATCCAGTACCGGTAGGCCTGCCGGGGTATGCCGCAAAGGCTTGACTTCCAGCACCCTGGCCTGCAATTGAATCTGGTTCACAAGCAATAACCAGCTGATTACTCTTCGCTATCTTGCTCTGCTGATGACTCGGCAGTTGCTTTACGCGCTTCTTCACGCTCTACAGATTTCATCATGATAGAGGCTTCTGTATGAGCTTTGCTGGTTTTGATAACCAGATTACGCAAAACAGCATCGTTATAGCGGAAAGAGTGTTCCAGCTCGTCAAGCGTTTCCTGGTTGCACTCGATGTTCATGCACACATAATGGGCTTTAACCAGTTTCTGGATTGGGTATGCCAATTGACGACGACCCCAGTCCTCAAGACGGTGGACAACACCATTGTTGCCTGTTACCAAAGCTTGATAACGTTCGATCATTGCAGGGACCTGTTCGCTTTGGTCCGGATGCACGATAAACACTACTTCGTAGTGACGCATAATAACTCCTTAAGGATATCTTGCCATTTTTACAATGGCAACTGACAGCCCGCTCATGTCTTGATGCCGTAACCTATTACCCGGATAAACCAGGCTTTAAGCCCGCAACAAACATAAGTCGAGCAAGAAACCGTCAAATATAACACAATTCTCTAACGTAAACAAAAAAACCGTTAAGAATTCTGTTTGTTTTTAAATACTTGCCGGGACACTTTGTGATTTGTCGCAGACACGCGACAAATCACAAGCATTAACCTTCTATCACCGCATATGCCGAATGATTATGAATCGATTCGAAATTTTCGGCTTCGATCTTATATCGCCTGAGTTGGGGCATTTTCCGGATATTGGCTGCCACATCCCGGATCAGGTCTTCGACAAATTTGGGGTTATCGTAAGAGCGCTCGGTTACATACTTCTCGTCCGGGCGTTTTAACAAGCCCCACAGTTCGCAAGATGCCTGCTGCTCAACCGTCTTGATCACCGATTCCATGGTGTAGTTGCCATCAGAGACCAACTGCACGGTAATATGGGAACGTTGGTTGTGTGCGCCATAAGCGGAAATTGCTTTTGAGCATGGGCACAAGCTCATTACCGGCACAACCACATTGAGTTCAAACTCAACTTCCTCACCCCGGGCAACCGCAAACCACGTAACCTGATAGTCCATCAGGCTTTCGACACCCGAGACCGGTGCGCTCTTATTAATAAAATACGGAAAAGAAACCGTGAGGTCACCTTTTTCAGCATGCAGCAAGGGCAGCATTTCACGGGCCATTTCTTTGAAAAGTGCAATAGTCATGGCTTGTGAGCGATATCGCTCAAGCAGAGCCACAAAGCGGGACATATGGGTCCCTTTTTCATGCTCGGGCAAAAATACAGTTAGCGTCCACTCTGCGATAGTGGGCTGCACTGAACCATCGGCAGCCTGCACAAGCATGGGATGTTTTACACGTCTGATTCCTACGCGTTCAATTGGTATATGACGCAAGTCCTGAGAACTTTGCACGTCGGGCATTAACTCGTCCGAGCCAATTATGGAATTCATATATTAAAAACCTAAGTAATATTCAAAACGGATTTAAAACGTGCGCGGACAGCCGCCTCGATTCCTTCCGAATCCAGACCCACGCCCTTCAAGAGTGCGGCCTGATCGCCATGATCGATAAAACGATCAGGCAAGCCAAGCTGCAAAATGGGCTTACTGAACCCGAACGCGCTCATGAGTTCAGCAACGGCGCTACCTGCGCCCCCCATTACACTACCTTCTTCCAGCGTCACAAAAACCTCATGTGTCACTGCAAGCTGTTTAACCAATTCTTCATCGATTGGTTTCACAAAACGCATGTCAACCAGCGTTGCATTGAATTTTTCCGCCACCGGCATGGCTGCATGCAGCAAAGGACCGAAAGCCAGGATAGCCATGCCCGTACCTGTGCGACGCACCACTGCCTTGCCTAACGTTACCGGATCAAGGGTATCGCTGACGTTCGCCCCCACACCCGATCCTCTGGGATAACGCACGGACGCAGGGCCTTTATGATGGTAACAAGTGCTCAGCAACAAGCGGGTCTCATTTTCATCCGAAGGAACTGCCACCACCATATTGGGGATGCAACGTAAAAAAGCAATATCATAGTTACCGGCGTGAGTGGCGCCATCGGCCCCCACCAGGCCTGCCCTGTCAAGGGCAAAAGTCACGTCAAGGTTCTGCAGGGCAACATCATGAATCAGCTGATCATACCCCCTTTGCAGAAAGGTTGAGTAAATAGCCAGGACAGGTTTAAGGCCTTCACAAGCAATACCGGCGGCAAAAGTCACCGAATGCTGTTCGGCAATACCCACATCAAAATATCGCGCAGGGAATCGTTTTTCAAATTCCACCATGCCACTACCCTCTCGCATGGCGGGGGTAATACCAATCAGTTTTTCGTCTTGTGCAGCCATATCACACAACCAGTGCCCGAAAACCTGGGTAAAAGTTTGTTTTCCAGGCTTGGCCGGTTTCTGGATACCTACTTCAGGGTCAAATTTGCCAGGTCCGTGATACAGGATAGGATCCGCCTCGGCCAGTTTGTATCCCTGCCCTTTCTTGGTAATGACGTGCAGGAATTGCAGACCTCCCATTTGACGCAGGTTTTGCAAGGTAGGCACCAATGCATCCAGGTCATGGCCATCGATGGGCCCAACATAATTAAAGCCGAACTCCTCAAACCAGGTAGCAGAACCCAAAATGCCTTTGGCATGGCCTTTAACCTTGCGGGCCATTTCCATGACCGGCGAGGGAAACTGCCCCAGCACCGCCTTGCCCACACTGCGCGCCTCCTGATAGAGGGTGCCTGACAGCAGACGGGCCAGATACTTGTTAAGCGCCCCGACCGGTGGGGAAATGGACATGTCGTTGTCGTTCAGGATAACCAGCAGATTAATGCCCGGGGTGACGCCCGCATTATTTAACGCTTCGTATGCCATGCCAGCCGTCATCGAGCCATCACCAATGACCGCAATGTGCTGACGTTCTATTTGCAGATTACGCGAAGCCACTGCCATACCCAAAGCTGCCGAAATGGACGTGGAAGAATGGGCAGTGCCAAAAGCATCGTATTCTGATTCACTACGCTTGGGAAAACCTGAAATTCCGCCAGCCTGACGCAAATGCGCCATGCCTTCGCGCCGGCCAGTAAGAATTTTATGTGGATAAGATTGATGCCCCACATCCCAGATAATCCGGTCATGCGGGGTATTGAACACATAATGAAGCGCAAGCGTAAGCTCTACCGTTCCAAGATTGGACGAAAGGTGCCCGCCGGTTTTGGATACCGAACGAATAATAAAAGACCGAAGTTCCTTGGCTGCCTGCTCCAACTCTGAACGGCTTAATTTTCTGACATCATCGGGAGAGTTGAGCTTTTCTAGAAAATTTGACATTAATACGCTTCACATCAATAACTGCGGTGAATAATGAAATCGGCCAACTCTTTGAGTCGAACAGCAGAATCACCTAATGGTTTAATGGCCTCAATGGCCACTTCATATAATTCCCGGGCAAAATCCCGGGACGCTTCAAGGCCCATGATTGATACATAAGTAGGCTTGTTTTCATCGGCATCCTTGCCTGCTGTTTTACCCAAGCCCTCGGTATCAACCGTAACATCAAGAATATCATCAACAATCTGAAAGGCCAAACCAATGGCCGAGCCATAGGTCTCGAGTGCCCGCCTGGCCTCAGAAGTCGCTCCGGTCACAATCGCGCCCAACAGGACACTGCCTTCGATAAGCGCGCCTGTTTTCAAGCGATGCATGAACTGCAACTGCTCCAGGGTAAGGGTATGATTGACACTGGCCAAATCTATGGCCTGACCACCCACCATGCCCAGGCTTCCGGCAACCCGGCCAAGTACCTGCACCGCCTGTACCACCAAAGCAGGCGCCACAGGCATTTGCGCAAGCTCGGCAAAAGCCAGCGGCTGCAGGGCGTCTCCGGCCAGCATGGCCGTAGCCTCACCAAAACGCACATGTACTGTAGGCTGCCCCCTGCGCAGGACATCATCATCCATACAGGGCAAATCGTCATGAATCAGGGAATAAGCGTGAATCAGCTCGACTGCCGCCGCCGCCTTGTCGAGTGCATGATTGAATGACTCTATGGCAACGCCTTGTTGTAATGCAGCCCTGCCCGCAGCGTAAACCAATGTGGCACGAATTCTTTTACCACCACCCAGCGTGGCATAACGCATGGCCTCGTGCAATTGAACAGGCACCTCGGTAGTAGCCGGAAGCGCCTTTTCAAGCGCGGCTTCTACATTATTAACACAGGCCGCCAGCCAATCCTGAAAATGCATTGAACCCGTACTCATTGCTTATTCAACCTCGACCTGTACCGGACGCAACAAATTATTCTGAAGTACCTGTACCTGCTGCTCGGCAGCATCCAGGCGCTCCTGGCATACCCGAGCCAAAGCAACCCCTCTTTCGTACGCCCGCAAAGATGCCTCAAGGGAAAGCACATCACTTTCCATTGACTGCACAATCTCTTCAAGCTCTTTCAGGGCAGATTCAAAATCCTTTGGTAAATCAAGGACATCCAGTTTTTGGGTTGATTCTGACAAGGGGTACTCCAGAAAAGTTCAAATAATCAGGTATTGTACGAAATCATGGGCTGGCAAGGGCCATATTTTAATAGTTTTACGTATTTTTCAATCTCACCCCCTTTTTCAAACCGCAAAATTAATACCTCCCTCATTTTTTTTAATATTAAGGCATTGAATTTTCGGTACAATTTAACATTACATTCAATTTCAACAATCTGCCGGCTCATGACCCTTGGTGAGGCGGCTTTATTTTTTTACGCGGGGGATCTACAAAATGTCAGAAATCGCAACCATGAAACATGTCGAACCGGCACAAACCCAATTGCCGGTCCATGTTTATTTTGACGACAATGTTTTTGCCCGGGAACAGGCGCAAATCTTCAAACAATCTGCCTGTTATGTTGGCAACGAAAAAATGATACCCAACACCGGGGACTGGAGAACCTTGGTGCAGGAACAGGCCGGACGCATTCTAGTCCGCAATAAAAATGGTCCTGAGCTGCTATCTAACGTTTGCCGTCACCGTCAGGCAATCATGTTGGGGGGTGAAGCAGGCAATGTCACCGGTGCTGTCAAGAATCATGGTAATCTGCAGGAAAACGGCGGCAATATCGTTTGCCCTCTGCACCGCTGGACTTATGATAACCAGGGGACCTTGCTGGGCGCGCCGCAATTTAACCAGAACCCCTGCAAGAACTTGCAAAAATTTCCGCTTTCAAACTGCCATGGCCTGCTCTTTGAAGGCCCGCGTGATCCTGCTTCAGACCTGGCGCCGCTTTTTGCAAAACCGGAATTTGATTTCTCGGATTACGTGCTTGACCACGTAGAAGTACACGAATGCAACTATAACTGGAAAACTTTCATTGAAGTTTATCTTGAGGATTACCATGTTGCCCCCTTTCATCCCGGACTGGGCAAATTCGTCACCTGCGATGACCTGAAGTGGGAGTTTTCTGACTGGTTCAGCGCGCAGTACGTGGGCATCCACCAGGCGCTAGCCAATCCGGGCTCAGAGGTTTACAAAAAATGGCACAATGAGCTACTTAAGTTCCGCCAGGGCGAAAAACCCGATTTTGGTGCCGTATGGGTGACCTATTTCCCGACCCACATGATTGAGCTTTACCCTCATGTTCTGGTTCTATCCACACTGCATCCTGTCAGCCCGCAAAAAACCGTCAATATCGTCGAGTTTTATTATCCTGAAGAAATTGTCATGTTCGAGCGCGATTTCATCGAGGCCCAGCGGGCTGCCTATATGGAAACCGCCATTGAAGATGATGAAATTGCCGAGCGCATGGATGCAGGCCGCCTTGCCCTGCACAAACGCAACACCAGCGAAGTGGGACCTTACCAGTCTCCCATGGAAGATGGCATGCTGCATTTTCATGAATGGTACAACCGCATCATGAACCTCTAACTCACTGACTGCGACACACAATATCGCGGGTGCAATATCAACAATCCCCTTGAAAAAATTTCTTTCAAGGGGATTGTTTTTTGCACCGTATTTTTAACAACTAGCCTATTTCAACAGGCCGGGAATCATCACTGCACCATTCGCTCCAGGAGCCGGGATAAAGCGCAGAACCGCGCAAACCGGCCACCTCCATGGCTAGCAGGTTATGACAGGCACTAATACCCGAACCGCACTGGTGAACGATATTCTCAGGCTTCTTATTAGCAAGCACTTCTACAAAAGCGGATTTAAGTTCATCCACCGGAAGAAAAAAACCATCACTATCTAGATTACGGGTAAAGGGCCTGTTGACAGCACCGGGAATATGACCAGCAACGGGATCAATGGTTTCATTCTCACCGCGAAATCGGTTTTCGGCACGGGCATCTATAAGGGTAAAAACAGGATTATTCAGATTGGCCAGCACGTCCAGCGCATCCACAACAGGCATCGAAGCGGCATGGAGTGCCCACTTTACAGGCACTCGTGGCGCAGGTTGTTCACGCTCAATATCACCGCTGATCTGGCCCCAGGCACTCCAGCCACCATTGAGCACCCGTACACGGGTGCAGCCAACCCACCGCAACATCCACCACAAATGAGCAGCAAACATGCCATCCCTGGCATCATAGACGACAATATTTGCGGTTGGATCAATACCCAAGTTACCCAGCAACCTGATAAAGTCTTCACGATCAGGCAAAGGATGCCGCCCATTTTTTCCTGTCTTGGGTCCGCACAGATCAATTTCATGATCAAGAAAAATAGCGCCCGGAATATGCCCCTCGAGATATTGCTCCCTGCCCAGTTGATGATTGGCCAAATCATGCCTTGCATCCAACAAGACCAGGGTCTCATCTTCGCTCAGTAAATCTTGCAGCCCGAGTGCTGAAATCAACGGTTCCACTTTCTTGCTCCAGATAGTTCAAAAATCATCAGATTCAGTTATTGGCCATATTTTTCCGGGATCTGGCAGCTTCTGCCAGTTGCATGGTTCTCCAGGCAGACAGCAATCCTGCCAGGATAATCAGGGCCATACCAACCCAAGCCAATAAGTCGGGAATATCTCCCCAGAAAATAATACCCAGTATAGCCGCAAATATAATGGTGCTGTATTGCAAAGCCGCAGTCAGAATCGGAGAACCCTGACCAAAGGCACGGGTGAGTGCAAGCTGTCCGATCAGTCCGCTAACGCCCACCCCGAAAAGTACCAGCCAGGTGGTGAAATTGGGTTCCCCATAACCATGCGCCTTCAAGCCAAGAAAACCGGTTAACACCACAATCAGGGAAAAGTAGAAAACGGTTCTCCAGATCGGCTCTCCAATTGCCCCCAACGCTTTGATCTGCAACATGGCTATACCCCCAAATGCCCCAGACATCAGGCCCAGTGAGGCAGCAAACCACTGGTCTTCAGTGATGCTAGGTCGCAACACCAGTAATACACCCAGAAAACCCAAAATGACCGACAGCAGACGCAGTGAATCTTTCGGGCCCTTGTTGCTGAAAAACAAAAAACCGGCAATAAACAGCGGAGAGGTATAGTTAAGACTGGCACTGGTTGATAACGGCAGCACGGAATAACCATAAAACCCCATCCACAGGGACGTTACGCCAAACAGGTTACGTAAAACATGCAATTTAACGCTTTTCGGCTTCAGGGACTGGTGGCTTAACAGCGCCCACAACACAATCGCTACAATGGAGGGCAACCCGCGGGCTATCACAACAAGAGGCAGGCTTGAACCCATCTCATAAGACAGCTTGATACAAGTACCCATAATGGCGAACATTAATGCCGCCAGCAGCATCCACAACGATTGCATAGCCTATCTGACCCTGAAAGGAACATTCTGAAATAAGAAAATCATCATTCTATACCCAAGGTCACTTTAAATATCGGGAATTCACCCTATATAATTAAACAAATCAATATCGCTGTATTAATCATTTTATTTAAACTATATTATGATGCAGCCCATTTCCAAAAACAGTTAGATTTAAAGGCTTAACCCCTTATGAAACGCATTTTTCTATTTCTTATGACCAACCTGGCCGTTATGGTGGTGCTGGGTGTCACATTAAATATCCTTGGCATCAACCGCTTCATTACCGCCGAAGGCCTGGACATAACGCAATTGCTGGCATTTTCAGCAGTGGTCGGCTTTACCGGCTCAATCATCTCCCTGCTCATCAGCAAACCCATGGCCAAATGGAGCACGGGCGCCCAAGTCATTAACCCAGCCGCCCCGGCCAACAGTCGTGAAGCCTGGCTGGTTGATACTGTCCACCAATTGGCTGACCGTGCCGGCATTGGCCATCCTGAAGTCGCCATTTATGAAGGCGAACCCAATGCTTTTGCAACCGGCGCATTCAAAAACGATGCCCTGGTTGCCGTTTCCACCGGTTTGCTTAATAGCATGACTGAAGAAGAAGTCGCTGCTGTCCTGGGCCACGAAGTGGCGCACGTAGCCAACGGTGACATGGTTACCCTGACGCTGATTCAGGGTGTGGTAAACACCTTTGTGGTCTTCCTGTCACGCGTTGTGGGTTATGTGGTTGACCGGGTCATCCTGAAAAATGAACGCGAAGTTGGTATTGGCTATTACATTTCCGTCATTGTCTGTGAAATCGCATTTGGCATCCTGGCCTCTATCATTGTGGCCTGGTTCTCACGCCAACGTGAATACCGTGCTGATGCCGGTGCCGCACAACTCATGGGCTCAGCCGACCCAATGATTCATGCCTTGGCCCGCCTGGGGGGACTTACCCCCGGTGAACTGCCCCAGCAACTGAATGCTTCCGGCATCAGTGGCAAAGTCAATGTGGCTGCCCTATTCTCTACTCACCCACCGATCGAGCACCGCATCAATGCCTTGCGTGCACGTATTGTCAAGTAAACACGGCCCAAACCGCTCCTACCCCGGTTAAATGTCCAGCAGAGGGTGCATCGTTCAGGCCACACAAAAAACGGTCCGGTTTATATCATTAAACCGGACCGTTTTTTTATTTTACATGGGTGTCTCGAAAAAGCCCCAAAAGCCGTTTCATAAAACCAGCCTTTAGTGAGCCTGCTCCCAATCCGGGCCCATGCCAACCTCCGCCACCAGTGGCACTTTCAGTTCAGCCACGTTGCACATCAATTCAGGCAACCGTGATTTGACCAAATCCACTTCATCCTGTGGCACTTCAAGCACCAATTCATCATGCACCTGCATGATGATCATGGTTTTCAGGTTTTCATTTTCAATCCATTCCTGCACGGCCACCATTGCCATTTTGATCAAGTCTGCCGCCGTGCCCTGCATCGGTGCATTAATTGCCGCCCTTTCGGCAGCCGCCTTGCGCGGACCTTTGGCTCCCTTGATTTCAGGCAACCACAAGCGACGTCCAAATACGGTTTCCACATACCCTTGCTCATTTGCCTTGGCGCGGGTAAGCGTCATGTAGGCCGCCACACCGGGATAACGCTCAAAATAACGGTCTATGTAAGATTGCGCGGCATCACGGGTAATGCCCAGATTGCTGGCCAAGCCAAATGCCCCCATGCCGTAAATCAAGCCAAAGTTAATAGCCTTGGCGGCACGACGCTGCTCGGCAGTCACTTCTTCCAGAGGTGTGCCAAACACCTCTGAGGCGGTTGCCCGGTGAATATCCTTGCCTTGGGCAAAAGCCAATTGCAGATTGGCATCATCCGACACATGCGCCATGACTCGCAACTCGATTTGCGAGTAGTCGGCAGACATGATTACGCCGCCCTTTTCCGGCACAAAAGCCGTCCTGACCTTGCGCCCTTCTTCGGTTCGCACCGGAATATTCTGCAAGTTAGGATCAGACGAGGCCAGGCGCCCGGTAATGACTGCCGCCTGCGAGTAATTGGTATGTACCCGTCCGGTTTTAGGATTAATCATTTTAGGCAGTTTGTCGGTATACGTAGATTTAAGCTTGGCCAGCCCACGATACTCAAGCAGGGTAGCTGGCAGCGGGTAATCCTGGGCCAGTTTGCTAAGTACTTCCTCATCGGTTGAAGGGGCACCCTTGGGGGTTTTGCGGATAACCGGCAATTGCATGCGATCAAACAAAATCTCGGCCAGCTGCTTGGGCGAATTCAGGTTAAAAGGCTGACCGGCCAGTTCATAGGCCTTGTTTTCAAGCGCAACCAGCTTCTCTCCAATTTCATGGCTTTGTTGCTGCAAGGCTTTTTCGTTAATTTTGACGCCATTACGCTCAATCTTCGCCAACACCTCGGAAACCCACAATTCAAGCCGATATATCCGGTCAAGCCCTTCCTCGGCCACCACCAATGGCCGCATCAAGCCCGCCAACTGCAAGGTAAAATCGGTATCTTCGCAGGCATAGAAAGAGGCCTGCTCAATCTCGACTTCATCGAAACCAATCTGCTTGGCTCCCTTGCCACATAAATCGGTGTAATCCACCCCTTTTCTGCCCAGATATCGCTGCGCCAGGTCTTGCATGCCAACACTGCGGTGGGATTCAAGCACATATGCCATCAGCATAGTGTCATCTTTTATGCCTTTTAGCTTAATCCCTTCGTTGGCAAATACATGCGTGTCATATTTGGCATTTTGCAGTACTTTGGCCGCGCTCTCGTCCTCTAACCATGGCCTGAGTTTTTCAAGCACCATGGATTTATCTAATTGTTGGGCCAACATATTGCCTTTGTGTGCAAGCGGAATATACCAGCCTTGCCCGGGATGAATAGACATTGAAGTCCCAACCAGCGATGCCATCATCGGGTCTAACGAGGTGGTTTCGGTATCCAGCGCAACCAAAGCAGCCTCCTGGATCTGCTTCAGGCAGTCTTCCAATAATTCGGGAGTATCCACCGTTACGTAGTCAACTGTTTCTGGCGCTTCAGGAATCTCGTGGGCAACCCGGGCATCCTGTTTGGGCACAGCCTGGACATCACCGGTCAACTCACGCAGCCAGGTCCGAAAGCCGAAATGGTCAAAGATTTTTTTCAGTGTTTCGGCATCTTGCGGCTTAAGGGACAGATCATCCATCCCGGTAAAAAAATCATCAACCTCACAGTCGCGCTTGATCGTAATCAGCTGGCGGGTCAGTTCAAAATTAGGGATGGATTCACGCAGATTATTCCCGACCACCCCTTTGATTTTGTCGGCATTTTCAACCAGTTTGTCGATAGTACCGTATTCAGCCAACCACTTGACTGCCGTTTTGGGCCCCACTTTAGGCACGCCCGGCACATTATCCACCGTATCGCCAATCAACATCAGGTAATCAATAATCTGCTCGGGCAAAACACCAAACTTGCTTTTCACCCCTTCTATATCAAGGGTTTCATTAGTCATGGTATTGACGATGCTGACATGCTCGTTGACCAATTGGGCTATATCCTTATCCCCAGTGGAAATAATGGTACGGACTTCATTTTGTGTGGCAATTTCTGCTAAAGTGGCAATAATATCATCCGCCTCGACCCCGGGTTTGGCAATCACCGTCCAACCCATGGCGCTAATTGCCTGGTGGATGGGCTCTATTTGCAAAACCAGATCGTCGGGCATTGGGGGACGATGCCCTTTATAATCAGGATACAAATCATCACGAAATGTTTTTCCTTTTGCATCAAAGATGCAGGCCACGTAGTCAGCCTGATAATCCTGATTAATTTTGCGCATCATATTGATGACACCATAAATTGCACCGGTAGGCTCACCCAAGGCGTTTCTTAAATCAGGCATAGCATGGAAGGCCCGGTACAAATAGCTAGATCCATCAACAAGTAATAAGGTTTTTTTCATGTCAGTAACAAAAACAACGACCATCCAGGAACAGATCAGGGAAATTTCCGCTGAGTTACAAGACGCCGCCAATCATTTAAAAGATATTTCAGCAGCTGTAAGTATATTCGGAAGTGCCCGCACAAAAACAGATTCTCCTTACTACCGCAAAACGATTGAAATCAGCCAAAAACTGGCACAAGCAGGATTCAACATCATGTCCGGAGGGGGGCCTGGCATCATGGAAGCCGCCAACAAGGGCTGTTTTGAAGCAGGCGGCACCAGTATTGGCTTGAATATCAAGCTGCCACATGAACAAGTAGACAATCCATTCCAGTCACATAGCATTTACTTCAAATACTTCGTTTCAAGGAAAACCACATTTTTCATGAACAGCTCAGGTTACATCATTTTACCTGGCGGTTTTGGCACACTTGACGAACTCTTCGAAGCACTTACCCTAATCCAAACCGGTAAAGCCCATAGCGCCCCCATTATTTTTGTAGGGACCGAGTTCTGGGATGGGCTGCTGCAATGGATAAAAAAACAATTATTAAGCAATGGCTATATTTCACCCAACGATATTAATTTGTTTGTTGTAGAAGATGATCCCACACGCATCGTTGAGCATATTCAGGCTCACCATCAAAAAAACCAGGATGAAGAGTTTCGACTTGGACTTTGCTAACTTAAGGGTAAATTCAAAGTAAATTGAAGGCAAATAGTCTTTCGCAACACCTGCCCTGGCTTTAAAACACGCCTGGGCAAGTATAAAGGCTAACTTTCCGCCTTGGCATCACCGGCGGTTTGGTTTTGCGCTGGGCGACACAGGACATAAACCACCGGCACATCCTCGTCACGGGTCTCATTTTCCAAAACCTTGCCCGAAAACTCTTTCATGCACGTGTTTGTCATTTGCTTCATACAAGTATTTTTATCCTTATAGCAAGGAAGAATCAGATGGACATCTGTTTTTTCATACAACACACCTCCACAAGCCGTCAATAAAACAGGCAGCATCCCAACAACAAGCGCTTTGATCAAATGCACCGCTATCCCCCCAGCTATTTTTTTCCAAAACGGAACATTTATTTTCAAATGACTGATTGATGATTTTCACTTCAATTTATCTTTTGAAATAAATCAAACAAACGTGCATTATTACGTGCACATTCTGACTCGCAAGCTATTATTTACAAAAAATTAACAATACGTAACATATTTAGTAGTGAGCGAGATAAAAATGATAACCAACCTGATGCTTCAATCAGTTTTAAATCCTCTGGATAAAACTGAACAGCAAACATTCTTAAAACAGTCATTACATAATAACGGTTTAGAATATTATGTCTACATTCAAAACCTGCCCTTTCCCTTTAACGATACCGAGTCCCGGTTCCTGTGTGCCAGCAACCTGCCACATTCATGCCTGAAAAACCTCCAGGATGGCATTGTCCTGAAAAACAATCCGCTCAGCCACATAAACACCGACTCAAGCGCCCTGTGCAAAACATTTTCCTGGGACAAAAACAACCTTTCCAATCACCCAGACCTCATCAGGCTTTTTCAGGATTTTCCACGATTATACGGCCTGGATTTACCCTACCAGAATATGTCCGGAAGCAGGAAAAGCTCCCTGGTCCTGCTCAGAACCAGTCATCCCGTTTCCATGCATGAAATTGAACAACAACTGTTTCAGCTCAAACAGCTGGTTTTTTCCGCCCGATATTTAATCAGGCAGCATCTGGTTAACCATTATCTGAACACCACATACCCGGTACTGTCTCCCAGGCAAATGGAAATCAGCAGATGCATTGCTACTGGCATGACAAACAAAGACATTGCCGACTGCCTGCACATAAAGAGCAATACCGTCAAATATCACATAACACAAATTCTGAACAAAACCAAATCAAGCCGGCGTACTTCAGGCGCTTTCAAGGCACTGTTGCCTGATCTGCTCAAGTAACTATTCTCCAACCACGGAAACTCCATCCATGCAACCTTGCCAAGGAACAGATATTTCAATTCAATCCCAAGTGACAAAACAACCTACTTCAATCTGTAAAGACTTATAATAATACGTTTTACGGGATTCCTCCCAAGCCCATTTTTTACCGCAAAAAGTCATGTTGGAACAATATACCCCACTGGAAGTAGAACAAAACGCTCAACGCAACTGGCAAGACACAGATGCCTATCTGGTAACAGAGCACGCCAAAGACAGTAACGGCAATGACAAGCCCAAGTTTTATGCCTGTTCAATGTTGCCCTACCCAAGCGGCAAGTTGCATATGGGCCATGTCCGTAACTACACCATCAACGACATGATGGCACGCCAGCTGCGCATGCGCGGATTCAACGTGTTAATGCCCATGGGCTGGGACGCTTTCGGCATGCCTGCCGAAAATGCTGCCATCAAGTCAAAAGTCCCCCCTGCCAAATGGACGTACGACAACATTGCGTACATGAAAAAACAAATGAAGGCAATGGGGTTGGCCATTGACTGGTCACGCGAAATGTGTGCCTGCGATCCTGAATACTACAAGTGGAACCAATGGTTTTTCCTGAAAATGCTGGAAAAAGGCATTGCCTACCGCAAAACCCAAACCGTTAACTGGGATCCCGTAGACAACACGGTACTCGCCAATGAGCAGGTCATTGACGGTCGCGGATGGCGCTCGGGTGCCCTGGTTGAAAAACGCGAAATTCCGGGTTACTACCTGCGCATTACCGACTATGCCGAAGAACTGCTGCACGAAGTCAAGCACAACCTGCCCGGCTGGCCCGAACGTGTGCGCCTGATGCAGGAAAACTGGATTGGCAAAAGCGAAGGCGTTCGTTTTGCCTTTACCCATGAAATCAAAAACAACGAAGGCCAGCTTATCCAGGATGGCCGCATGTACGTTTTCACCACTCGCCCCGACACCATCATGGGCGTTACTTTCTGCGCAGTTGCCCCGGAACATCCACTGGCAAGCCATGCAGCACAATCCAACCCTGCCCTAGCGGCCTTTATTGAAGAATGCAAGCAAGGCGGCACCACCGAAGTCGAGATGGCAACCCGCGAAAAAGCAGGTATGCCTACCGGCCTGTTTGTGACCCACCCCATTACCAATGAACAGGTTGAAATCTGGGTGGGCAATTACGTCCTCATGAGCTACGGTGATGGCGCCGTCATGGGCGTACCGGCACACGATGAACGAGACTTCGCTTTTGCCCTCAAATACCGCTTGCCCATCAAGCAGGTCATCGCGGTTCAAGACAAAACATACTCTACCGAAGAATGGCAAGAGTGGTACGCCGACAAACAAAACGGCATTGTCGTCAATTCAGGCCAGTTCGACGGCCTGAACTACCAACAGGCTGTTGATGCCGTTGCCAGCGTGCTGTCCGACAAAGGCCTGGGCGAGAAACAAACCACCTGGCGCTTGCGCGACTGGGGTATTTCACGCCAGCGTTACTGGGGCACCCCAATCCCCATCATTCACTGTGCAGATTGCGGCCCGGTTCCCGTACCCGAAAAAGACCTGCCGGTAAAATTGCCCGAAGAGCTGATTCCCGATGGCAGTGGCAACCCGCTTAGCAAACATGAAGCATTCCTGTCCTGCTCCTGTCCCAAATGCGGCAAGCCGGCCCGTCGCGAAACCGACACCATGGATACCTTCATCGACTCTTCCTGGTACTTCATGCGCTATACCTCGCCCGGCAACAACAATGCCATGGTCGATACCCGCAACGACTACTGGATGCCAATGGATCAATACATTGGTGGCATCGAACATGCCGTGCTTCATTTGCTGTATGCGCGCTTCTGGACCAAAGTCATGCGTGACATGGGCCTGCTCAAGTTTGATGAACCCTTCAAGAAACTGCTTTGCCAGGGCATGGTGCTTAACCATATCTATTCCCGCAAAAACGAAAAAGGCGGCATTGAATATTTCTGGCCCGAAGAGGTTGAAAACGTCTATAACGAAAAAGGCAGCATTATTGGCGCACGTCTTATCAAAGACAACTCTCCGGTGGATTACGGTGGCATTGGCACCATGTCCAAATCCAAAAACAACGGTGTAGATCCACAGGCCCTTATCGACACCCTGGGTGCCGATACCGCCCGCCTGTTCGTCATGTTCACCAGCCCTCCAGAGCAAACCCTTGAATGGTCCGACTCCGGCGTGGAAGGCTCACACCGCTTCCTCAAGCGCCTCTGGTCTATGGCCTACAACCATAAAGCCATTATTGCGCGCGCAACCGCTACAACACCTGACTGGGACAATGCCCCCAAAGCGGTCAAAGACCTGCGTCGCACCGCTTACTCCCTGCTCAAGCAAGCCAATTATGACTATGAGCGCATTCAATACAACACAGTGGTTTCTGCCAACATGAAACTGCTCAATGCGATTGAAGACGCCAAACTGGAAGCCAGTGCCGAAGCGGATGCTGCCATCAAGGAAGTCATTGGCATTCTGTTGCGCATGCTGTACCCGGTCGTTCCCCATATTACCTGGCATCTCTGGAGTGAACTTGGCTATGCCCAAGCGTATGGAGACCTGCTGGATGCACCATGGCCCGAACTCGACGAGCAAGCCCTTATTGCCGATGAAATCGAGATGATGCTGCAGGTCAATGGCAAACTGCGCGGTTCTATTAATGTACCTAACGGATCCAGCAAAGAAGACATTGAAAAGCTGGCACTGGCCCATCAATCAGTTGAAAAATTCCTTGAAGGCCGGCCACCCAAACGAGTCATTATCGTTCCTGGCAAGCTGATCAACGTTGTAGGATAAGCAAAACATGCAGACACAAGCACATTTAGACATCCCCTCTGCCAAACGTATTCACCTGCTGCTGGCAGCGGGCATTCTCCTGTGTCTGCTCATTGCCGGCTGTGGCTTCAAGATGCGCGGCCCCACCGTGTTGCCCTTTACGACGCTGTATACCAATATCCCGCAAAACTCTGCCTTCGGGGCAAGGGTCTGGCGCTTGATACAGGCGAACGCACCCGCAACCTTAATTACCGAAGATGTGGATCGGGCAGAAGCCAAGTTATTGCAGCTAAGTCTTGAACGCTCCAGCCGTGAAGTTTCCCTTGACGCGCAGGGCAAAGTAGAAGAATACGAGCTTGGCCTGGTGCTGACCTTTTCCATGACAGACAGCCGTGACAATGAACTGATTCCCGTTTCCCGAATCTCGGCAACGCGCCAGCTTCCTTACGATGAAGATGACGCCGCAGCCAAACAGGCAGAAATGGCGCAACTGTATGAAGACATGGAAAGAAGTATTGCCGATCGCCTGATCCGTCGTATTACTTCACAAGAAGTCATTACGACCTACCTGGAATACAACCCGGCCCAGTCTGTTGTACCCGCAAAGTAGTATGGGACAAACCTTTAGCCATGATTCGTTTGCCAGTCATATTATCCAGCCCGCCACAGCACTGGATACACTTTATTGCGTTTGCTCTGACGAGCTCCTGCTACGCAATGAAACCGTTGACAGCATACGGCAGGCGTGTAGGGATAAAGGCTATAACGAACGCACCAGCCTTATCCTTGACGCCAATGGCAACTGGAATGCCATTCAGGAGTGCACGCAAAGCATCTCCCTGTTTGGCGACCTGAAAATCCTCGAAATCACCATTCCGACCGGCAAACCCGGGAAAACCGGTGCCACGGCACTTATTGATCTGGCCGCCCAGGTACAGAAAGGTGAAATCAGCGATACGGTTATCGTTATCAGCCTGCCCAAACTGGACAAAACCACGGCAAAATCCAAATGGGCCCAACAACTGTTGGCAACCGCCACGGTTATCAATATTGCCAACATCGATCGACAGCATTTACCGGCCTGGATCAAACAACGCCTCAAACGGCAAAACCAGTCTGTCGATGAGGCGACGCTTGCCTGGATTACCGACAAGGTAGAAGGCAATCTGTTTGCCGCCCACCAGGAAATTCTCAAGCTGGGCCTGCTGTACCCTGAAGGCAAGATCCAGGCAGAAGACATCGAACAGGCCATTCTTGATGTTGCCCGTTACGATGTCTTCGCCCTGTCCAATGCAATGCTGGAAGGCAATGGGCAAAGAACAGTCAGGATGATCCAGGGGCTGAAAGCCGAGGGCGAGGCGCTGCCATTAGTCCTTGGCGTGATGACCCGGGAAATACGCACCCTTTACACGCTGGCAACAGCCCGCCAGCAGGGTGAGAATATCGCAGGCCTCTTCAGGCAATTGTATATTTTTCCGCCACGCGATAAATTAATACGCCAGGCCCTTGAAAGGCTCTCGCTAAAACACTTAATGGGCATGATCCAGCATGCCCATGACATAGATCGCCTTTTCAAAGGCTACCCCGTTAATGGCCGTATGGACGACGCCTGGGAAGAAATCACCCGACTGGCTTTAAAAGTCGTGAACCCGGCTATTTTATGAATAACAAGGTTGATTATTAAAAATGACGCAATCTGTAAATGAGCTCATGGAGCAAATTGGCACGCAGGCCCGCAAAGCATCCAAATTCATCATGCAAGCCAGCGATGAGCAAAAGTCAACGGCTTTGCGCTTCATGGCGCAGCGCCTGCTTGAAAAAGCCGATTATCTAAAGGCTGAAAACGCCAAAGATCTGGAAAACGCCCGAAACAACCATCTGGAACCAGCCCTGCTTGACCGCCTGACCCTTTCCGACAAAGCCCTTAACCTAATGGCGACCGGACTGAACCAAATTGCCGGCATGGCAGACCCGGTAGGCAGCTTAAGCGCCACCCGCGTATTGCCCAATGGCATTAACATCGCTCAAATGCGGGTACCGCTTGGCGTCATTGGCATTATTTATGAGTCGCGCCCCAACGTCACGATTGATGCCGCTGCACTTTGCCTGAAATCGGGCAATGCCACCATCTTGCGTGGCGGCAGCGAGGCTTTTCATTCAAACCTGGCTTTGGGCAATATCATTCGCGAAGGCCTTGAACATGCCGGCCTGCCAGAATCTGTTGTGCAAGTGGTCAGCACTACCGACCGGGCTGCGGTAGGCAAGCTGATTACCATGACCGAATATGTAGACGTGATTATTCCACGAGGCGGTAAAAACCTGATCAAACGCCTTAGCGAAGAAGCCCGTGTTCCCCTGATCAAACACCTTGACGGCAACTGCCACGTTTACATCGACCAGCACGCCGACCTTGAAAAAGCCTTTCAGGTTGCGCTGCATGCCAAAACTTTCCGCTATGGCATCTGCGGTGCGATGGAAACCCTGCTGGTGCATGCCAATATTGCCCGGGAAGTGCTTCCCCGCTTGGCACAAGCCTATGCCGAACATAAGGTTGAACTACGCGGCTGCGATAAAACCTGCCAAATTATTCCCGCCGCACTGCCGGCCAGTAGCGAAGACTGGGATACCGAATACCTGGGGCCGATTCTGGCCATCCGCGTGGTAGACAGTCTTGAACAAGCCATCGAGCATATTGCCCGACACAGCTCTGGCCATACCGAATCGATTATTACCGAACGCATTCATGAAGCCACCCAGTTCCAAAGACAGGTAGACTCTAGCTCTGTATATGTCAACTTGCCCACTGTTTTCGCCGATGGCTTTGAATATGGCCTGGGTGCGGAAATCGGCATTTCCACCAACCGGCTGCATGCCCGTGGACCCGTAGGCCTTGAAGGGCTGACCACCTACAAATGGGTACTGAACGGTAACGGCCAACTTCGCAAATAAAGGTAAAAAAATGTTGTATTTATGGCTTAAAACCCTGCATATCGTTTTTGTGACCTCCTGGTTTGCCGGACTGTTTTACCTGCCCCGCATTTATGTGAACATGGCGCAAACCACTAACCCTGATGCCTACCAGGCAATGTTGGGAATGGCAGCGCGCCTGCTGCGCTTTACCAACAAACTCGCCATCCCCGCCGTTATTTTCGGCTTGTGGATGATGATACAGTTCAAAATCGGGCTTACCGACGGCTGGATGCACGCCAAACTGCTTTTGGTGGCCTTTGTACTTGGCTATCATTACACCTGCGCCCGTATTTACCAGCAATTCGAACAACAAAAAAACACACGTTCCCACGTTTATTACCGATGGTTTAACGAGATTCCGGTCTTTTTGTTACTTTTCATTGTTGCGCTGGTCATTATCAAACCTTTTTAAAAAACAATATACATGTCTGAAGACACCAAAACCCCTCGCCCAAAGCTTATTCTAAAAAAGTCCCCTACCCAGAAGGACCAAAACGCCGAATCCACGCCTGAAAAACCGCGCCTGCGTACCGGTGCCCGCGCCAGAAAAGTTGCCCTGGCCAGTTTTGCCGAGTCCAGCACAAGCGCCGACAAAACCATCAAAAACAAGATTCAGTCACGCCCCCTGCCCCGCACAGCAGGCTATGCCAAGCATCGCCCCAGCCTTGCCGACCGCTTAAGCCGTGGCGCTGAAACCATCGGGCAATTTCCCGATACACAAAAAAACACCCGCAAACCCGCTGTGGTCAAGGGTGACTCGTCCTACGAAGCGTCTAGAAACCCTCGCAAAGAGCCACGCAGACAAAGAACCCAGTACCAGCACACCGAAATATTCCGGGTATTTGCTCCCTGCCCCCAAGGGCTTGAAGACGTCCTGTTCGAGGAAATCAGCGCCCTGGGCTTTGAAAACGTGGAAAAAGGACGTGCCGGCTGTGCCTTTAGCAGCGACTGGATGGGTATCATGCGGGCCAATCTGTATTCACGATTGGCCACCCGGATTCTGGTACAGGTCTCACATGCTCCCATCATGACCGAAGATGATATTTACGAACTGGCTTATGACACGCCTTGGGAGCAATGGTTTGGTGCTGAACACACGCTACGGGTAGACACCTCTGCCATCAAAAGCCCCATGAAAAGCCTCATGTTCTGTAACCTGAAGGCCAAAGACGGCATTTGCGACCGCCTGCGCGACCGTGAAGGCGAACGTCCCAGTATCGACACTGTCCGCCCCGATGCCAAGGTACACCTGTTCCTGTCCAGCGACAGCGCCACCCTTTACCTGGATACCTCTGGCGAGTCCCTGTTCAAGCGTGGCTGGCGCCTTGACAAAGGTGAAGCCCCACTCAGGGAAAACCTGGCAGCGGGCATTCTGGCCCTTTCAGGCTGGGACCCTTCCATGCCCCTGTATGACCCGTTCTGCGGCAGTGGCACCATTCTTATCGAAGCGGCCTGGATTGCCCAGGGCGTACCGCCCGGTATTTCACGCCCGTTTGGCTTCGAACGCCTGCGCAATTTTGACTACCGTCGCTGGAAAGACCTGAAAGCAGATGCGCTAAGCCGCATGGCCCCCAGACTGGAAACGCCGTTATATGGGTCTGATATCAACCCGCACGCCATTGCAGCGGCCAAAGACAACCTGCACCGGGCCCGTCTGTCCGACGCCTCTATTTTCTTTGATGTCAAGGATGCCCGCTTCACCCAGGCTCCGGCCGAACGTGGCTGGCTAATCACCAACCCGCCTTATGGCGAACGCATGGACCCTGAAGACGACACCCTGTGGCGCGAATGGTCTTCCTGCCTGAAAAAAGAATTTGCCAACTGGAACGTGCATATTATTTCCAGTGACCTTGACCTGCCCAAAAAACTCAGGCTCAAACCCAAACAGCGCATTCCGCTTTTTAACGGCGCGCTTGACTGCCGCCTGTTTGCCTTTGAAATGGTCAGCGACAGCTATCGGAACAAATAATAATGACTTACCCTGCCAGACTGCGAATTTTTGCCTGCATGATGTACGAAGGCGTACTTTTGTTTGGTCTTGTTTTTTTCGCTTCCTATATTTTTGACACCTTGACCCAAAGCCGTCACGGCCTGATGTACCATGCCCCCCGGCAAGCCCTGCTGTTTTTGGTGATTGGTCTTTACTTCATTACTTCATGGAAGCGCAAAGGGCAGACGCTTCCCATGAAAACCTGGAATATTCTGCTTTGCGATAAAAGCGGGAACAAACCCGGAACAGGCCAGTTGATTTTAAGGTACCTGCTGTGCTGGCCCATTCCCCTGCTGGGTGCCGCAGGCATTTACTTTCTTTCCCAATCCCTGGGCTGGGCCTCGATAACCATGTTCATTATTGTGACGCCCTTCCTGAATTTTGTGTATAGCTGGTTGGACCGTGACGGTTTAATGATGCATGATCGTCTGGCCGGTACTCGTTTAATTAACATAACCGGCAAGCGTATTTAAATGTTAAAATGTGTATATCAGAGTATTTATTTATAGTACTGGTATACGTAACAAACGTTTAACGCTGGCTGTCAGGTTTCTGGCTTGCATCCGGCAATGCCGTCTTGTAACAATACGCTTAATTCACTACAACCGGAAATTTGCCATGCGATCACTGACCCTTTTATTTCGGCCCCTGATCCTCGCTGTTGCCTTGATGCTATGTGTTATTCCCCGCCTTGCACAAGCACAAGCACAAGCACAAACACAAGATCAAAAACTCTACCTTGAGCTCTGGGCCGAAGCGGAAGCGTTCCGGTCCCTGGCATCAAAAAATTTCCTGGCAGCCCTGAAAAATTCATCTACCCCTGAGGCCAATCTTACCTTTGCCGAATTGGGTGAACTGCTTTGGCTTGATCAGGACAATGCCGATGACTGGTCGATTTTTTTCCGCCACTCACTGGTCAACTTTGTCGCGACTGGCAATGACATTGAATTTGTCTACTTTCAGAACCCCTGGGCCGATATTACCTTGATTACCCTCTGGTCACGAACGCCCAAGGATAATCGTCTGCGAATTGTGGATGTTGGCATGCTCATGAGCAGCGTTATCCGTGGCGCCAAAGTTCCGTTCCAGATAGGTCGCGGATGGATGCGTGAAAAAGCGTATGCACCGGTTGCCATTGGAGAAATAAACGCAAAAACCACCAACCAGATCACCGATGCAGGAATAGGCAAAATCTCCAATCCGCTGGCCTCCCTGACAAGTGAACAGGCAGAAGCCATGGTTGCCGGCTCTGCCCTGCAATGGATGGAGTATCAGACCAGCCTGTTGCCATTGTTCGCCGATGAAACCGGCATAGCAAGTGCTATGCGCGCTGCCTGGAACAACGTGATGACTGCTGTCAACAAGAAACAACTAGCCAATGTGTTACCAGCCAACTCTCCCATTAAAAAACTTAACGCCATCGATCCGGCACTGTGGGCTTCTTTAGAACCAGTTGCCTATATCGAAAATGAGGGAAATGCAGTATCAATCTTTGCATCTTCACGCAATCCCAACACTTATGCGGCCTTAGCAATCAAAGGGGATGATAAAAAAGCAAAAATAACCCATTTTGATTTTTACCAGTTTTCCGATTTTCTGGACAAGGACGCAAAATGAATTATCCAGTTTTAACGACATTGGGTCTCTCGCTGTGTATCACAAGCGTAGCCATGGCACAAAAAACAGCGACTGTTATCGTACCGCCCCCCAGCAATTTCAACGCCATTCCCACAGCACGTAGTCAAGATGACAAGCCAGCTCCCTTCTGGGTTGTAGCGCAAGATAATCGCCCTACAAGTGACCGATTAAGTCCCACGGAAGAAACCCTGATTAAAGCAGGTGAATATGCCACCGACTCTGCTGTAGACCCTAGCGTTGAATTAGCCAAAGCTTACACGCAGAAAATCGCCGAAAAGCTGGAAAAGATTAGTAATCGAGACAACCGTCGATTAGCAAGCCATCTTAAAGGCATCGCGACGAAAAACAGAACACCCGGCTACGTAACCCCAAAAACAGCGCTGGATAAAAGTAAAGCCCTCGCTACCAAAGCTGCTGATTCCACTAAAACAACTAACCAGGCCAAGACAAAAACCAACTTCCTGTCAAAACTGGGTACGGTGCTTAACCTTATTGAAGTCGTTTCAGTTGCAGCCGAAACTGCAGGTTACCTTTCAGCCGGTGACACCATAGGCGCTACTAGCGCTGCAGTAAAAGGGGGTGCCAAGAAAGGGGCTGAAACAGCCGGTGCGCTAGCCGGTTCTGTCTTTACACCGGCAGGATCAATCGCTGGCGCCATGGCTGGCAACGCAGCCTATAAAGAATTTGTCGAACCTAAGATTGAGGCAGCTGAAGAAGCCGCCCGTGACGAACAAACCCGCAAAAAATACGTAAACAAACCTTGGTATACACCTGAACAGTATATGGATAGCAATGGCAATATCCAATACCTTTCAGAAGACCAATATATGGACAAAGAAACCGGTGATATTTACACGCGTAGTCCAGAGGAACAAAAAGAATACGAACATCAACAGCGCGTCCACTGGCAAAACCAAAATACCTTGCAAAAACTGATAGAAGATTATAAGAATGGAAAACTCAGCGGTAAAGACCTGCTCGATCTTATAGAGCGCTACGATCGCCACGATGACGATTCCGTCTGGGATCCCGAAGCCGATACAGAAACGGATGAAGAAGCAAATGAAGAAACCAAAACGGAAACAGATGAAGATCAACCTGATTTTCAAGCGTTATTAGCAGATGTTCCTCCTGTTAAGCTAACCGCTAAGGGTTCAAAAACCCGAAAAATTGGTGATCTGACTGTACTAGAAACATATACCTTTACTTTCTGGAATGTAGGTAATTATGTTCCCCAATATAAGGCAGCAAGCCTTCGGGTTGATTTTACAAGCAAGACACACAACGACTACAATGTAATGACTGGCACATTCAGCGGAGGTCCTAACGGAACGATAACAATTCAACACGATGAAGGCTCGGAATCTTTCAATCTACGCAACGGTACACACGTGACAGGCGAACTGGGCAATTTGCCTATTTCAAACCCCGCCGCTTTTGCAAACTGGCCCAAAGAGCTTAAATAAGCACACTTTCAGGTACGTGGCATTCACAAGAACGTACCTGCTAGCAATAACCATAACTACTAAACGGAAATCTGCCATGCGATCCCTGAATGTTATGCCAAGGTCCCTGATCCTTGTTTTGGCTATGATACTGTGCCTAGTCCCTCTCATTAGTCATGCACAAAGTAAAAAACTCAACACCGAGCTTTTGGTAGAAGCAGAAACATTCCGGTTCTTTGCTGCCAGTGATTTCATGAATGCACTCAAAATGTCCTCCACGCCAGACGCTAATCTTAAGTTTGCTGAGCTAGGTGAACTACTCTGGTCTGGTGATGCAAACGCAGATAACTGGTCCATTTTTTTTCGGCACAGTTTAATTAACTTTGTCGCAGGTAATTATGAAGTGGAAACCATCGTTTTCCAACATCCCTGGGCAGATATTTCACTGTTAACAGGTTGGTCACGCAATCCGAAAGACAAACGCATGCGTATTGTTGATGTTGGCATCATCATGAACAGCGTTGCTCGCGGAGCCAAAGTCCCGTTTCCGGTGGGACGTGGCTGGATGAATGAAAAAAGCTACGCCCCCAACGCTGTGGGTATCATGAACGCAGCCACTACCAAAGCCATTGCCGATTTTGAGTCAGGTAAAACCAAACACCCCTTGGAAAAACTCAGCGAAGAGGAAGTATGGGGAATGATTACCGGTGTTGGTCTGCAATGGATGGAACAACAGGCTTATCTTTTACCATTGCTCATTGATGAACCCGGCATCTCACGTACCATGCGTTTGGCCTGGAATGAAGTTATGGCTGCCGCCCAGCAAGGTCGACTGGCCGAGGTGCTACCGCCCAATGCACTGGTCGAGGCATTTGAGGGGATTAATCCTTTATTCTGGGGTACCCTTGAGCCGGTAGCCTATGTGGAAACCGATGATGGTGCCGTATCGCTTCACGCCTCATGGCGAAATCCCAACATTTACGCTGCATTAGCCATTCGTGGAGATGAAACACGCGCAGAAATTACGCACTTTGACCTTTACCAGTTTTCAGACTTTATCAAAAAGGATGCCAAATGACCCCTCGCCTCCTTTCTTTTTTTGGCCTGTCGCTGTGCATCACGGGTTCTGTCTGGGCACAAGGCATGCAACGCAGCATTATGCCGCCCCCCACCAGCATCTTTCCTGCTTCGTCACTTCAAGGTAGTGTGGCCTCAACCGGGCCGCGCTGGCCGTCTCAAAAAACCACTCAAACCGATAATGGCAGCTCCCTTAGCTCGGTCGAGAAAGGTATTATCAAAACCGTCGATACCGCAACCTATGCCCCTGTCGATACCACTCAAACCGACAATGGCAGCTCCCTTAGCTCGGTCGAGAAAGGTATTATCAAAACCGTCGATACCGCAACCTATGCCCCTTTCGATACTGCGTTGGGCCATTTAACTAATACTGCAGAGGCGCACGCTCAAAACTTGAACGGTATCGTTGAAGGTACAATAGCAAAAGAACAACAACACGTTGACAAACTGGCTGAGCGTAATATAAACAATCCATCCAAGAAAAACCGGATAGATCTAGGTGCCGCCAATCGCGGCAAGAAAACGGTTGTTTCCAAAGTACGCAAACCCGCTGAAACCGCGACCAAAAGGGCTGGTTTTCTGTCCACACTAGGGACGGCACTTAAGATCCTTGACGTTGTATCGGTCGGAGCGCAAGGGATAGCCTATCTCGCCGAAGGTGACACCACGGGTGCTGCAGGCGTCATGGCAGGTGAAATCACAAAAAAAACCTCTGAAGGTATTGGAGCCATTGCCGGCTCATTTTTCGTACCGGTTGTCGGATCTATTGGGGGTGCAGTGTTAGGTAATGAAGTATGGGAACACGCGATCAAACCCGAAATTGAAAAACGTGAACAAGCCTTGCGTGAGGCCGAGTATCTTCATGCCAAGCTGAACAAGCCCTGGCTAAAACACCAACAATTTATTGATAGCACCGGTAGTGTGCGCGATCTTGAAGATGATCAATATGTTGAACGCGGTAGTGGTCTAGTACGTAGACGCAGTCCCGAGGAACAGGCCGGGTTTGAGCGTGCTGAATATACCAAATGGCGCAACCGGAAAACCTGGGAAAAAATCAACCAGGAACATGCCGAAGGCAAAATTGATGATGAACGCCTGAGCGAACTTCATGTCAGCTACGCAAACCGTAGTTTGGTTGACCCTTGGCAACCTTCAGGCTTGTCGTTTGTCGAACAGCCAACGCCGCGTAGCCAAGAAGAACTGATTGCAAGGATTAATCCAACACAACTGACGGCATCAGGATCAACGACTGAAAGTATCGAAGGCTATACGATTCTTACCAACCTTGAATTTGCTTTTTGGAACCTTGGCAATTATTCACCAGAACACAATAAAGCCGTTCTTAAAATCACATCCAGCCATGATGAAACTGTTGTCTTGGTGGGCACGTTCTCAGGGGGCCCGAACGGCACCTTAAGCTTTTCCCATGAAGGTGAAATCCAAACCTTTCAAGTAAGAAATGGGACCCATATCATCGCTGAGGTGGAACGACTATCAAGCGATGGCAGTGAAATTGAAACCGTCACATTAACCTTGCCATTGTCTAACCCATCAGTTTTTGCAGACTGGCCGAAAGAGCTAAGATAAGCACAATTTGAAGCGCAATCTATAACAACTAGCCTTATAACAAGATATTTAACGACCAAAAACGGAAATTTGTCATGCGATCCCTGCACTTGCTCAGACGCCAACTACTGATTACGCTTGCTATATTACTTTGTATTGTCCCGCATATAGCGCAGGCACAGAACGCAAAACTTTCTCGTGAACTCTGGGCTGAAGCAGAAGCCTTCCGGTTCTTTGCCTCGGGCAATTTTATTACTGCCCTTGACATGGCATCTACTCCCGAAGCTAACCTTAAGTTTGCAGAACTGGGGAAGATGCTTTGGCCTAACCAAACAAGCACAGATGCATGGTCCCTCTTTTTCAGGCACTCACTTATCAACTTTGTAGCCGGTGAATATGACATTGAAACCGTCTTTTTCCAACACCCTTGGGCTGATATCGTTCTCCTTACAGCGTGGTCGCGTAGTCCTAAAGACAAACGGTTCAGAATTGTCAATATCGGCGTTGCTATGGGCAGTGTTATACGTGGCGCCCAAGCGCCTTTTCCTGTAGGACGTGGCTGGATAAATGAAAAACGTTATGTGCCTGATGCGGTTGGCACCATAAATGCCAAAACCACTAATACGATTGCCCGTTTTGAAGCGGGTGAAACTAACAGCCCTATAGCTAATTTTGGTGAAGATGAATCCTTGGCAATGATTGCAGGTGCACAATTCCAATGGATGGAGCACCAAACCGATATTCTGCCCTTACTGGTGGATGAACCCGGTACGGCACGTGCCATGCGTTTTGCCTGGAATGAAGTCATGGCTGCTGCCCAAGAGGGCCGACTGGCCGAAGTCCTGCCACCTAACGCTTTAGTCGATGCCTTCAAAAACATAGATCCGGCACTTTGGGGCACCTTGGAACCGGTTGCTTATGTCGAAACTGACAAAGGTGCAGTATCACTTCATACTTCTTGGCGCAATCCTGATATCTATGCGGTATTAGCCATTACGGGTGATGACAAGCAAGCCAAAATTACTGATTTTGATCTCTACCGGTTTTCCAACTTCCTCAAGAAGGGCAAAAAATGATTACCCGCATCCTTTTTACTTTCAGCCTATCGCTATGTATCACCGGTTCTGTGGCTGCACAAGGCATGCAGCGCAGTGTTATTCCCCCTTCAACCAGCATCATGCAAGCACCTACCAGCATCATGCCACCGCCCACCAGCTTGTTTCCCACTCCCTCACTCCAACCCAGCGTGACATCTGGACCACGTTGGCGTTCGGCTAAAAAGAATGAAGAAAACCTCACAAGACAAGTAGAAGACGGCCTGATCATAGCGGGTGATTTTTCGACTTCGGCTGTGGCCGGTAGTACTATTGACACTATCCACGATGCCTCCATCAATGAAGCTGTCAACCTGAAACAAGCACAAAAAGAGGCAGCAAAAATAGGCCGAGAAGGATTGGCAGGACTAGACAAACGTTATGGCAGCAATCCCAATCCCAATGTAAAGACAGCACTAGACGATGCACGACGCAAAATTAATGCCGAAGTCGATGACCTTGGCAAACAGGCCGATAGCGCGGCTGCCCAAGGCTCCTTTTTAGCAAAACTGGGTAAAGTCCTTGAAATTCTTGATTTTGTTTCAGTGGCCGCACAGGGAGCTGGCTATCTTTCCGTTGGAGATCGCACGGGGGCTGCAGGTGTAGTCGCTGGCGAAATGACCAAAAAGCTCGCTGAGGGCGGCGGTGCCCTAGCCGGCTCTTTTGTGCCCGGCGGATCGGTATTCGGTGCATGGGCAGGCAACAAGGCCTGGGAAGAAAATATCAAACCTGAAATTGAAAAACGCGAACAGGCATTAAGAGAAGAAGAGTTACGCAGAGCCGTTCTCAACAAGCCTTGGCTAAGACCCAAAGAGTTTATGGACGGTACTGGCCGCACTCGTACTCTTAAAGAAAACCAATACATTGATCCTGTTTCCAACCTTGTACGCCAGCGTACCCCCGAGGAACAAGCTGGGTTTGAGCGTGTAGAATATACCAAATGGCGCAACGATAGAACATGGGAGCAAATCAATAAAGATTATGCCGAAGGTAAAATTGATGATAAACGTTTGGCCGCGCTTCAAGTCAGCTATGCAAACCGTAGTTTGGTTGACCCTTGGCAACCGCTTGACCTTAATTTTCCTATACCAGAGGAACCTGGCCAAGAAGAGGCTAAAAAAGAAGAACCAAGTACCGAAGAGCTCATCGCCGAGATAACACCTGTTCAACTGACCGCCTCAGGGTCCATCACAGAAACCTTCATGGGCACCAATGTAGTGACCACGTTTGAAGTGGGTTTCTGGAATTTAGGCGCATATTCACCGGCTCACAGCAAAGCCGTCCTCAAAATAACCTCAACCCATGAGCAAGCATTTGCACTCGTTGGTACCTTTTCGGGGGGGCCTAATGGCTCCCTGAAATTTGCAAGTGATGGTGAAGAAATTACCTTTCAACTACAAAACGGCTCCTATCTAAGCGGTGAGATGGAAAAACTCATCAATAATGGTACAGATATAGAAACATTTAACTTAACAATGCCGATTTCAGATCCCTCTGCTTTCGCGGACTGGCCTAAAAATCTGCAATAAGCCTTTTAACAAGACAGGCAAAATGAACTGATAATCAAATATAAATGCAGAAAGCAAGCAACAGGAAACGCTGTAGAATTGACGCTTTGCCTGAACAGCACCACTTCTACCGTTTAATCTATATAGGCGGGTCAGGCAATTAAATGTTAGAATGAGCCTTATAGTGGAAAAGTGGGTCAGGAATGGCCCTTTTATTTTCCTTCAGCATCAAAATACAGGCCTCTCAAACAGTCATATGACAGATCAATATAATTCACTGTATCAATCATTTGAATGGTTAGTTCCATCACATTTCAATATTGCGGATGCCTGCTGTCATCGCTGGGCCTCCAGTCCGCATGAAGCCCGTCAAGTTGCCATTTATTTCGAAGATCAGGTGGGCCAGCTGACCATGCTGACTTACGGCCAGCTCTCAGAACAAGTCAATAAACTGGCCAATGGTTTCATCCGCATGGGCATACAGCCCCAGGATCGCATTGCGATTGCCCTGCAGCACTCGGCAGAAAGTGCAGTTACCCAGTTGGCTGCACTTACCGTGGGTGCCATTGCCGTACCGCTCACCGCAACCCTGACAGCGGCCGAATATGCCGAACGCATTCACGACTCACAAGCCAGGGTGGCCATTGTTGACAAACATTCCATTGCCCCCATGATGTCCGCCATCGACAACCACTCTCCGGTCAAGCAAATCATTGGCATTCATACTGAAGATGAACGCATCATTCCTTGGCGTACCCTGCTGGCCAGACAGCCAGGCACTTTCACCCCCGTTGTCGTTGCCGCCAACTCACCGGCCCTGCTGCTGTACCCGCACCCGTCAGAAAACAAACCCCTGAAGGGCACCATCCTGCATCACAGTGCGCTCATCGGCACCCTGCCGGGTTTTGTGGCCTCCCAAAACTGGTTTCCGAAAGGCAAGGATATTCTTTGGACATCCTTTGACTGGAGCACGCCCAACGGCCTTCTGAATGCCCTGCTGCCTACGCTTTACTTTGGTCGTTCGATTGTGGGCTGTCCAAGCGGACGCACCATTCCGCGCCTGTTTACCTTGCTGGAACACTACCAGATAACCAATATGCTGGTCTCCAGCTACGAGCTTGAACGCATCAAGAATCACCCAGATCCCTTGCTGGAATTCCAGATTGCCATACGTTGCATTACCTGCCCCGACACTGAAGTTACCCAGCCACTGCGAGACTGGGTCAGCGAACGCTTCAAAGTCAGCATCAACAGTATTTTTGCCCCTTTGGGCTTTGGCTACATTATTGGTGAAAGCCATGAAAAATGGCCATCACAGTACGGTAGTATGGGCAAACCCTATCCAGGCCACACCATTGCCATCGTTAACGAAGATGGTGAAGAAGTTGACATCGGCCAGGTTGGAGAAATTGCCATTCACACTACCGATCAATACGACTACCCCGACCCCACTGTTGCACTTTCATACTGGTCAAACGCACAAATTCATGAAACACCCAAACTCGGCGAATGGGTCAGTACCGGTGTCATGGGCTATGCGGATAACGAAGGCTACATCTGGCGTGCCGCTATTGACGCCACAAAACCCGTCAGTGAACAAATTTCTTAATAGGAAACGAGATGGCCATTTACCAACTTGAAAATCTGGTACCCAACATAGATCCCACTGCATTTATCTTTGAAAATGCCACCCTGATTGGTAATGTAACACTGGCCGCCAATGTCAGCATTTGGGCCAATGTTTCCATCCGTGCCGATAATGCCAGTATTACCATCGATGAAAACAGCAACGTACAGGAAGGCAGTGTATTGCACGTTGATGAAGGTGTACCGCTTTATATTGCCAAAAATGTAACGGTAGGCCATCAGGCCATGCTGCACGGCTGCACCATTGGTGAAGGTTCATTAATCGGGATGCAGGCCATCGTGCTTAACAAGGCCGTTATCGGTAAAAACTGCATTATCGGGGCGGGCGCCATTGTTCCCGAAGGAAAGGTGATCCCCGACAACTCACTGGTCATTGGCGTTGCAAAAATTGCCCGCACCTTGACCGATGAAGACCTTGCCGGTGTTCACGCAGGCACCCGTCACTACGTAGAACAAGGTAAACGCTACTCTCAACACCTGAAACGCCTTGATTAATCCGTCTCAGGTCATATTTTTCTTGCTGTCATGAACGATTCCTTAAAAAAATACCTGTTTGAAGACCGCAGTACGCGAGTTCAAACAGTCAATCTTACCCAAACCTGGGCCGAGGCACTGACGCACCAGCACTATCCCCCTATTATCCGCAAGTTATTGGGAGAATTAAGTGCAGCGGCTGTCCTGCTTACTTCAAACATAAAATTTGAAGGCTCATTAATTCTTCAGCTGCAAGGTGATGGCCCTATCAGCCTGATAGTGGTTGAATGCGACTCAGCGCTTCGCGTACGCGCCACGGTCAAAATGCGCCAAGAGTTTATCTGCCCTGAAAATGGCACCCTGCAAACCCTGCTTAATGCCAATGGCAATGGCCGGTTTTCGGTAATCCTTGATCCCCAAAACCGGGCAGAAGGCATGCAACCCTATCAGGGGATTGTACCCATGCAAGGTCATTCAGTGGCACAAGTGCTAGAGCACTACATGAAACACTCGGAGCAACTTGAGACCCGTTTATGGCTTGCCGCCAACGATCAAAAAGCCTGTGGGGTCCTGCTTCAACAGCTTCCTTCCTCGGGTGGAATAGCGGCAAGCACGCAAAGCCCCGATGACACCTGGGAACGTGCCGTCCAGTTTGCGGAAACCCTTACTACCGAAGAGCTGCTTTCCATTGATGAAGACACCCTGATCCATCGCCTGTATTGGGAAGAAACCCTGATTGCCTATGAGCCGCTGGCGATTTCCTGGTTTTGTCCCTGTACCCGTGAACGGGTTGGTAACATGTTGAAAATGCTGGGTAGCGAAGAAGTGGCCAGCATTCTAAGCGAACGGGACAAGATTGAGGTTTCCTGTGATTTCTGCGGCAAACCCTATGTTTTTGATCCGATAGACTGTGCCAAGCTTTTTATCAATCCAGACAACTTTATTATCCCTGGCAATAAATCGACCCATTAAAAATAAACCTGTTGATTGGATATAAGCATCCATTTGTGAAATTCACAATTTACAGTATGAAAGAGTAAGCACAGACTAGCGTCATGCTTACTCTTTTCTTTTTTTGCACCAATGATAAAAAGCCATCTGCCCAAGCATGGTCAAACCAAAAATAACAAAGGATTTGGTTCGGTAGAATTTTTACTGGTAGCCGCTCCATTATTAATGCTTGGCATGGGCTCAATAGAAGCCTCATATTGGTATATTACCCGTCAGGCAAGCAGCCTTGCCCTATTTGAGGCCGCGCGCGCTGCAGCAACCAGCCATGCCAACCCCCAGAATATAGAACAGGCCTTTGAAAAAGCCTTACAGCCTCTGTTTGTGCCTGCCGGCAATTTCACCAGCCCGAGCGCGCGCATGCTGGCTTATTTCAGTAGCATCCAGAAAAAAACCGGGCTAGCCCCATGGCGCATTGTAATAAAAAACCCAAACCAGGCAGATTTTATAGATTTCCAACGCAAAGACCTGCCAATATCGCAACAAACCGGCCTGCCCGCCATCGACAACAACTATCAATACGAACAGCACCAACGTTCGGGTACAGGCACATTCTCAGGACACAATATTTTTCAGGCCAATACGCTGCAAATAGAACTCACCTACCCTTACCGGGCACTGATTCCCGGTCTTGGCCAATTATTCAGGCTCCTGGCTGATAACCAGCAAGATTACGATAAGCAACTCATGCGCCAAGGCATTCTACCCATCAAGCAAACCCTGTCCATCAGCATGCAATCACACCCCGTTCTGTGGCCGGTAGAAGCTAACGGAAAAGTACTTTACAGCCATACCCCGGCATCAGGAAACGGAATTGACAGTTCACACACACAAGGCATGCCAACATGTTCGGGTCTTTGGTGTGAACTAAACACCAGGCCCATTGATGCCCCCATACCAAGCGAAACCACGCTCCCTGATAATCCACTAAATACCATACCTGACAACCAACAAGTACCAAGCCCCAATGAAACGGGCAACAACAGTCCTACGGCATCAAACGAACCGTTACCGGAAGAAGGAATTTCAGTCGATGGAAAAGATCCTGCTTGTGGCGTTACCCTTTGCTGTACATAGCAAAAGCAACAATACCCGGGAGCTTATGGCGCGGAAGGTGTGGGGGTGGCTGCAGGTTTGGCTGTTTCGGTTTTTTTGCCAATAGGCAAGGAAACCGTAGGCACTGCTTCATTGGGAACCAGGATTTGCACCAGGACCTCACCCTCATTAATCATGCCCATTTCTATGCGGGCGCGATCTTCAAGGGCCTGACTGCCTGACTCCAAATCCTGGACCTCGGCTTTCATGGCATTGTTTCGGGCTAACAATGCCTTGTTTTTTTCATGCTGCTCTTGAAGTTGCTGCTTTAACTCTGCCACCCGCAACCAGCCCGAATCACCCTTCCATAAGGGATACTGTATCGCGATACATGCCAGCAGGAGCAACAATAAGAGCAAACGCATGAAATTACCAGCCGATTAGCGGTTACGCAGGTTATAGAATGCATCTACACCAGGGTAATGAGCCACTTCAGCCAGTTCTTCTTCGATGCGAAGCAACTGGTTGTATTTGGCCATACGATCGGAACGGGACAGCGAACCGGTTTTGATTTGCATGGCACTGGTGGCTACGGCAATATCAGCAATGGTCGAGTCTTCGGTTTCACCTGAACGGTGTGAAATGACAGCGGTATAACCGGCACGTTTGGCCATTTCAATGGCAGCAAAAGTTTCGGTAAGCGTACCAATCTGGTTGATTTTAATCAGGATAGAGTTACCCACACCCTTTTCAATACCTTGCTTCAGGATTTTGGTGTTGGTTACAAACAGGTCATCACCCACCAGCTGCACTTTCTTGCCCAACAGGTCTGTCAGGATTTTCCAGCCTTCCCAATCGTTTTCAGACATACCGTCTTCAATGGACACGATAGGATATTTATCGCACCATGAAGCCAACAGGTTGGCAAACTCTTGTGAAGTCAGGGAAATACCGCCTTCACCTTGCAGATGGTATTTACCATCTTTGTAGAACTCGGAACTGGCGCAGTCAAGGCCCAAGGCAATTTGCGTACCGGCTTCATAACCTGCATCGGCAATTGCTTTCAGGATAAGCTGAATAGCAGCTTCGTGGTTGGGTACATTAGGTGCAAAACCACCTTCATCACCTACCGCAGTTGACATGCCCTGGTCGTGAATAATTTTTTTCAACGCGTGGAAAACTTCTGCACCCATACGCAAGGCTTCACGGAAGCTGCTGGCTCCGACTGGCAGAATCATGAACTCTTGCATATCAAGGGTATTATTGGCATGCGCACCACCGTTGATGACGTTCATCATGGGTACAGGCATGCTCATGGGGCCACTGCCGCCAAAGTAGCGGTACAAAGAGAGGCCGGACTCATCGGCTGCAGCACGGGCAACTGCCATACTGACAGCCAGCAGAGCGTTGGCACCTAGACGCTCTTTGGATTCGGTTCCATCAAGGTCAATCAAGGTACGGTCGATAAAGGTTTGTTCCTGTGCATCCAGGCCAATCAGGGCTTCGGAAATTTCTGTATTGACATTCTCAACAGCTTTTAAAACGCCTTTACCCAAATAACGTGATTTATCGCCGTCACGCAATTCGATGGCCTCACGTTCACCGGTTGATGCTCCAGAAGGAACCGCTGCACGCCCCATAGCGCCGGATTCCAATAAAACATCACATTCAACAGTCGGGTTTCCGCGAGAGTCCAAAATTTCACGGCCGATAATATCTACAATAGCACTCATGGTTATGAATTTCCTGCCTGTTCAAGTATTACAAAGGTATTTATCTACAGGCTAAATTGTACATGACAAAGACGTGCTTGTATTTTATCAAGCGTGGCGATCAACACATGAATTTCATCTTCCGGCAGATCAAGGGTCATTTTTGCCAAAAACGCATCACGCTTGGCCCAAGTCCGGGTCCTGAAGTCTGCCCCTTGTTTAGTAAGCACCACATTAGTTACCCGGTTATCGTCCGGGTCCATGGAACGTTTTACCCATCCCTCTTTTTCCATGGCCTTTACATGCCGGGTCAGGGTGGCTGCATCAATCTCAAGCGAGCTCACCAGTTGCTTTTGTGAAACGGGATCATCCCCCAAGACCAGAAGGATTCTCCAGCGTGCCCCCGGGATACCCACTTCGGCCTCAAACAGCCTGACCCAGGTTCGGTAAATACGCCCGACACGTTGCATCATTTCAAGCTCCAAAGCCATTCATACTCCTTCCTGTTTATCTGTTGTGTTGCCTTTCAGGTCTATCAAAGGCAGCCTGTATACCCAAACGGTGGCTAACAGGGTTAATGCAAAGACAATCCAGAATCCGGAATGAATGGCAGCAATCAAGGTGTCTCGACCAGCCTCTATCCAGACTTGAATATCACCGCCCCCGCTTTGATGTACCTGGGCTTGCAGGTCTGCCTGCTGGGCAGGGTTGACCAGCAATTGCGGATCATACAAGGCCGGGAATGACTCACCGGAAATTTGGCCGCTGGTTTGCCGTGTCATGCCTGTTGCATAAAAATAATTGACCAAAGATCCTACAATGGCAATACCCAACATGCCGCCAATCATCCTGACGGATTGAACCAGGGCCGTTGCAATGCCCAGGTTTGACTTGCCGGCTACTTCTTGGGAAAAGATGGTTAGATTGGGCATAATCATACCCAGGCCCACACCACCTGCCACCATGTAAACCACAAAACCGCTTGATGAACCGCCACGATTGGAAAAAATCGTACCCAGGATACACGCCAAAACCAATACAAAACCAACGTACAAAATATGATTGGGCCGGCTAAGACGCGTTACTATCCGCCCACTTAAAATACTGCCTACCGTTACGCACACTACCAAGGGTGTAATTAACATCCCTGCCTCGTTGGGAGACAAGGCAAAGCCACCCTGCAGGAAAAGCGGAATATAAAAAAGCAGGCTGAACAAGGTAAAACCCAACAAAAGCGACAACAAAAATAAAACATTCAGGCTTTTTAGACGAAAAAGCTCAAGCGGTATCAGGGCGTAAGGACAATGGGCCTCCCACTTGATCAGGAACAAAGTAAACAATACGAACAGCAGCCCAAGCGTGACTACCTCCCAACCCATGCCATATCTGCCCAAAAGCTCTACAAATAATTGCAGGCTGCCCAATGCCAGGGTAATTAACACGGCCCCGATCCAGTCAAGCCTGATAGCCTGCTTATGCTGGTACCGGATAAGTGGCAAATATTGCCAAACAAACCAAAGTCCTAACAGGCTAATGGGTACATTGACAAAAAAAATGGAACGCCAACCGTAATATTCGGTCAAGAAGCCACCCAGTGATGGGCCAACTACACTGGCAATACCGTAAGAAGAGCTTAAAAAAACCTGCCACTTCAACCTGACGGCAGCAACCGGAAACAAATCAGGAATACAGGCAAATGCCGTTCCCACCAGCATGCCGCCCCCTACTCCCTGCAAGGCACGGGAAAGAATCAGGTGCAGCATATTGTCTGCCAAGCCACTAAGAATGGAAGCCGTTGTAAAAATAACAATTGATGCAATCACAAACGGCTTGCGTCCGTAAAAATCGCCCAAGCGCCCGAAAATGGGAACCGTAATAACCGAAGCCAACAAATAAGAGGTTCCCACCCATGCATATAAATCAAAGCTATTCAATTCCGCTGCAATAGTAGGCATCGCTGTACCCACAATGGATTGATCCAGCCCGACCAGGATAGTCACAAAACACAAACCAAGAATAGCCAGGAGCGACTGCCTGAAAGGCAGCCTTCTTCCGGTGCCCGAATCTTCATCATCAACATTAATGGGCTGTGCAGACATGATGGCAAACACCTGAAAATAAATTAATTGATCGTGAAACTATTTTATATAAAATTATTTTGGTGTCAAACAAATGCACAAAAAAAACCGTTGCGCCAATGAAATTCTCATTAACGCAACGGAATATTCAAATCATCTTCTTTAACCGTGCTTAAAACCGGTCTTCGATGAATCCTTGCTGCTTCACGATGTTATCAATACCAAGTAAAGACGTTAACAACGCTTCCATGTGTTGCAAAGGCACCGCGTTAGGACCATCAGACAAGGCTTGTTCCGGATTGGGGTGAGTTTCCATGAAAAGACCGGAAATACCGACAGCAACTGCGGCACGCGCCAGCACGGGCACAAACTCACGCTGACCACCTGAAGAAGTACCCTGCCCGCCAGGAAGCTGTACTGAATGCGTGGCATCAAAAACAACTGGGCAAGCGGTTTTCCGCATAATGGCCAGTGAGCGCATGTCAGAGACGAGATTATTATAGCCAAATGACGCACCACGCTCGCAAACCATGATATTGGAACCATCACCACCGGCAGCAATCGCCGCTTCACGCGCCTTGCCAACCACCTGAATCATGTCCGCCGGGGCCAGAAACTGCCCTTTTTTAATATTGACGGGCTTTAAGGTAGCGGCACAGGCCTGGATGAAATCGGTTTGTCGACACAAGAAAGCAGGTGTTTGCAACACATCCACCACCGCGGCCACATCATCAACCTGAGACTCATCATGGACATCGGTTAACACGGGCACCTTAAGGGCATCACGGACATCCGCCAGGATTTGCAAGCCTTCTTCCATGCCCGGACCGCGATACGACTTGCCCGAACTGCGATTGGCCTTGTCGAAAGAGCTTTTATAAATAAAAGGTATCTTCAACCGGCTGGTAATTTCCTGAAGCGCACCAGCGGTATCAAAGGCCATTTGCCGGGACTCGATCACGCAAGGACCTGCAATCAGGAAAAACGGCTTATCCAAACCAACGTCAAATCCGCATAAGTTCATGCTTTATCCTTTTTGGGCACGCTGGCGCTGGATATCCAGTGCCGCCTTGATGTAGCTGACAAACAAGGGGTGTTCGGCACGAGGCGTTGAAGTGAACTCGGGATGGAACTGCACACCCATGAACCAGGGGTGAGACGGAATTTCCATGATCTCGGGAAGGTTCTCGGTGGGCGTGCGGGCACTAATGACCATGCCAGCCTCTTCAAGACGAGGAACATATACATTGTTCACTTCATAACGGTGACGATGACGCTCGTTGACTTCAGGCCCGTAAATTTCATAAGCACGGGTGCCTTCCTTGACGGGACAACGTTGTGAACCTTTGCGCATGGTACCACCCAGATCGGAATTTTCACTGCGTGTTTCCAGCTTGCCTTCACGGTCTTGCCATTCGGTAATCAGGGCAACAACAGGATGCGCGGTAGAAGGATCCAGTTCGGTACTGTTGGCACCCCCTAATTGGGCCACATTACGGGCAAATTCAATGACTGCCAGCTGCATGCCCAGGCAAATGCCCAAATATGGCACCCCGTTTTCACGGGCATATTTAATGGCCTGGATCTTGCCCTCGGTACCCCGTTTACCAAAACCACCTGGCACCAGGATTGCATCAAACTTTTCAAGGCAAGCCGTACCGTTTTTCTCAATATCTTCGGAATCGATATAGTTGATCACCACCTTGGACTTGGTATAAATACCGGCGTGAACAAGGGCTTCGGTCAGGGATTTGTAGGACTCGGTAAGGTCAACATATTTGCCCACCATGCCAATCTGCACTTCATGCTCGGGATGCTCCAGCAAATGAACCAGATTATCCCATTTGGACAGGTTGGCTGCTGGCGGATTAATGCCTAATGCATCACAAACAATGGAATCCAGTTTTTGCTTGTGCAGCATGGCCGGTATTTTATAAATGGAATCTTCATCCCAAACCGAAATGACCGCATCTAGAGGCACATTGGAGAACAAGGAAATTTTGGCACGTTCATCGTCTGGGATAGGACGGTCGGCACGGCACAGCAGTGCATTGGGATAAATACCGATTTCCCGTAGTTTTTGCACCGAATGCTGGGTTGGCTTGGTTTTCAGTTCGCCGGCAGAGGCGATGAACGGCACCAAGGTAAGATGCACGAAAGCCGCTCCCTGACGTCCCAGACGCAGGCTCATTTGACGGGCAGCCTCTAGGAATGGCAGTGATTCGATATCACCCACCGTACCGCCAATTTCTACAATCGCGACATCAGCGTTACCGTCGTAGGCTTTTTTTGCGCCACGAATAATGAAATCCTGGATTTCATTGGTGATATGGGGAATAACCTGAACCGTTTTACCCAGATAATCTCCACGGCGCTCTTTGCGCAATACCGATTCATAGATTTGACCAGTAGTGAAGTTGTTGGCTTTATGCATGCGAGCGGAAATGAAACGCTCGTAGTGGCCAAGGTCAAGGTCGGTTTCCGCACCATCTTCGGTAACAAAAACCTCTCCGTGCTGAAGAGGGCTCATGGTGCCTGGATCTACGTTAATATAGGGATCCAGTTTCAACATTGTCACGCGCAGGCCGCGTGATTCCAGAATGGCGGCTAAAGAAGCTGCAGCGATACCCTTGCCTAAAGAAGAGACCACACCACCTGTAACGAATACATACTTAGTCATCGTAAAAAAGCCCTTGGACCGGGCTGTAGCATGAAATGGAAATTATAACTGAGCTGCATTTTTTTTTCTCCCCTTAAATTAACTTTATGCAAAACGGGTTCGTCCAAACCTGCAATTTCTCACTAATATCTTTTATAGTGCCCATATGAATTGCCCTCAAAGCCAGCGACATCATTAGGCTTTTACCCTGTTCAACCTTTAATGGTAAGTGGATTAATGCAAACAAAAAGAAAAATCATCGCCCTGACAATTGGTTTTATTATTGCCTTTTTTACCGCCATCGGCCTGCTTTCGCTTTGGGCAAGCTCCCTGTATTAAGACAACAAGCAAGCATAAATTAAACGCCCCCCTTGCCGGGGTTATCTCACCACTATGTGAGCAGGCATTAAAAACCCCGCCCAACAGGAACAGCATCCTCTTGTTGCGGGGTGACTTGATAACTCACCTGAAAACCATTTCGGCTTTATTCTGTCTTTTTTCAAACGCTCAAAACAAATTACTGGCAATAAAGCACGCTATGCAAAGCGAATTATTCAGTTGTTTTGCCATCGAAGTGTTCTTCAACTTCATCAGCCTTGGTGGCTTGCAACACACCATCACGATGCTCGGGAGGACCATAGATAGTGTAAAGTTTTAAAGGTACCGTACCGGTATTGACGACATTGTGTACTGCACCGGCTGGCACAATAATGGCAAAATCATCTTCCACCTGATGCGTAGCGCCATCAAGATACAAGGTACCTTTGCCTTCTTCTATACGCAAGAACTGGTCGTGTGTATCGTGCACTTCCTGCCCGATTTCATCACCCGGCTGCAAGGTCATCAGAACCAGTTGCAGGTTTTTGCCGGTATATAAAACCTTGCGGTAATTTTCGTTTTCGACAGTCAATTTTTCTATATTATCTACAAAACCTTTCATTCAGATCTCCAGTCGAGAGTTTTTAATGACACTGTTAAACGATTATAAGCATGGTTACTGAAAATTTCTTTGATCAAACAGGCAAGGACATAAATTAAATCTACGGGACTTGAAATTAAAAACACAATACCCATATACTGATCAAGTAGTTGCAGTTATGTTCGATTTAATTATTTTCCAAACTAACCTGCCTCTTTATAACATAAAGAAGGCTTTGACTGGAGTGAATAGATATCATGAACAACCTGACCCGTTATGAAAATCTCGACGATCTGTTTAATGGTTTTTTCCTTAAACCCGTTGGTTTTCCAAAAAATACCCCAGCACTCAGCATTAAAACCGACATTTCTGAAAAAGAAGATGCCTATCTGGTAAAGGCAGAGTTGCCTGGTGTCAAAAAAGAAGACATTAAAGTCAAAATCGAAGGCGACACTCTCAGCATCAGTGCCGAAGTCAAGCAGGAATCCGAAGAGAAAGAAGGCGAGCGAGTTATTCACAGTGAGCGTTACTATGGCTCAATCAGTCGAAGCTTCCGTTTAGGCAGCGAAATTGACCAGTCTACCTCTACAGCCAAATACGAAGACGGCATCCTGAACCTGGAACTCAAGAAACTCAGCAGCAAGCCCTCGTCTCACTTGATGGTTGAATAAGCACTCCCCTCACAAATACAAAGGCTGCCATTTGGGCAGCCTTTTTTTGGGGAAAGGATGATAGAAAAAATCCGACAAGCCTGCCGCCAAACCTGTTCCTCCCACACGCCCCGATAACGAAGCGTGTTGCCATAGCGGCTGTAACCCCTGTGTGTTGGACCTTTACCAAGACGCCCTGAAAAATTACAGGAAAGCGCTTGGAAAATGGCAAAAAACCCACCCCAGAGCCAGACGCTAATTGAGACTAATAATTTTCCAGTATGGCACCGCCCTCACCTTCCCAATTCTGCTCTCTTTCATTCAGCGGTTTTTTACGAGCGTATTTTTTGATCTTGGCATGAATATCCGGATACTTTTCAAAAATGGCACGTGCCTCTTCAGAAAAATCATCGGTTTGATGAATCCGCCTGACTTCAATCACATCCCCTTCCTTCAAGGGACACAACAATGCCCACTCTACTGCCTTGTCAATAGACTTTACCTTAATCATCCAATACATGCCCAATGTTTCGGGTACGTCCTCATAAGGTGAGTGCTGGATAATTTGCTTGCCGCCGTTACACTTGATCCTGACTCCGGGGATTGGCGGATGAAGGGCGTTAAAAGACAGTAAAATCCCTGCCTTGAACAAGAGGTCGTTATATTTCATTATGGCTTCCAAGGCTTCATTATCTGACATGGCGGACTTTGTTGCCGTGTCATAACCTTTGGGAATCATCAAAAGCAGTACTCTCATGACAATCTCTCCTGCAAAAGGATGCTTCTGTTCAAAAAGTTTGCTTGAGCTTCAAAATGTTATCCACTTTTATTGTTGAAATCCTTGTGAACAACTTTCAAATAAGATTGTACAGCTATTCCAATCAATTGAATAATAAGTGTTTTTTTAATACCGCTCTAATTTTGAGCAATGCTAAAAAAAAGAAAAAACCTGCTATAAGCCAATCCGTAAATCACTGTTAAAATGAACCTATGACCTATACACAATTGCAATATCTCCACGAGAAAACCAAAACAAAACTAAAGGCAACAGCATGAACAATGAAATCACTCCAACCCCTTCCCCGGCCACCGATCCTAAAACGTACACCATTATTATCTATATTTTGATGCTGATTGGCTTGTTTACGGGTGTTTTTAGTTTAGTCGCCATCACGATGGCTTACGTCAAAAAAGATGATTTCAAAGGAACTGTTTATTATGATCACATGATTTACCTGATCAGAACTTTCTGGGCTGGTTTGATAGCAGCCATGATTGGGTTTATCCTGATGATCATTCTTATTGGCTGGCTTATTTTCATTGCCGCTTACATCTGGTTCATATACCGCATAACCGCTGGCTTTATCAAGTTAATGGATAAAAAACCGGTTTCCACCACTTCCTGGTTTTAAGACATTTAATATTTATAAAAAAAGACTGAATCCTGTCAATGACAGGATTCAGTCTCAAAAAGGTTTGAGTATTAGCAGGCCATTCAGCCATCACACCCAAACCACGCTTGTCCTCATTACGACAATTCTGTCGCATCTCGCCTGACATTACAACTCTTTTCTGGCAAAAACCCTGGCATGCGCTGCACCACGGCTTCGAATTGAAACAAGCCTACCAGCAACACTCAGCAATCAGTCAAGCGATGACATCATAAAAAAACAACAGGAAATATTCAGGGATGAAAAATGATTTGTCTTGATCCAGCTTAATAAATATACTTAGTAGCACTTGTATCAATAAATCAAACCACATTTAACATCTGGTCGCTACATGTCACGCTTCATTCGGTTGATAAAATTCAGTAGCCTGATTTTATTACTGCCGGCCATATCCACCAAAGCACTTAATTTACATGCCACCAAATATCCCGGAAGATGGACATCCACATCCCGTACGGCCTGTTCCATCAAGCAATCCATGACCGACTAAGATTTTTAAAGATATGATGACATAGCTTGATAAGCTGCCTTTATTAACAAAGAAATTATTATGGCAACACTAAAGTTATCTCTTGCGAGGCACGTTTTAATACTGGCAAGATACGTTGCACCATTTCTTCTGGCGATACCGACAAAGGATTACAACTGACAATCAATGCCAGAATCAATTGATGGTTGCGGTTATACACAGGTACCGCAAGAGAACACATTCCCAACTCCAGCTCTTGATTCACAAGACAATAACCTTGTAATCGAACTTTCTTGATTTCTGCGATTATTTGCTTTGCAGTCTTGGTATATTCCGTTAATTTTTTACAAGGCTCTTCTTTGAAAAAAATTTCAAGTTGCTCATCGCTTAAAACCGACAAAAAAACACGACCCGTTGAGGTTACATACGCAGGCAAGCGTGCCCCTATCTGAAGATTAATGGAAACAAGCCTACTACGACTTGCTCGTCCTATATAGACAACGTCCTTATCCTCAAGAACAGTGACAGAACACGACTCATTCAAATCACGGGCAACTTGTTCAATAATGGGCGTCACACGCTCCATAAAGTTTAGTGAAGACAGATATGAATATCCCAGATCAAGAATTTTGGCGCTTAAACTGAACTGTCCATTGTTTTGATTTAAATAACCCAACTTAGATAAAGTCAGCAAAAAGCGTCTTGCCGCAGCCCGGCTAAGGCCCACCTTTTGCGCAAGCTCGGTGACTGTTAAACAGGGGGTTTCATCATTAAATGACTTAATAACCTCCAGTCCCTTGGCAAAGGTTGTCAAAAAATCCTTGTCGGAATCATCTGTTTTTATTACCTTAAACAAAACCCTCTTTCCTATGCAGATAAAACATAGGGTGGCTTATGCCACCCTATCAATCATGCCTAAACTTAATTACCGTATTGCTCTACATTAACTTTAGAATAGACCTCATCCCAATATAACTTTTGCAAATCTTCAGCTGACTTGATGTCAGCCTTAGCAATAATATCACTCCATTTATCAACCAGCGAAGACATTGTGCCAGACAAATCTTTCATGCGAGCAGGGTCCAACTTATACTCTTTTGCATAAAACTCGGGAACAAAAGCCAGATCTTTGGCAATAAACTCGCGCGATTTTTTAAGCAACTCAGGATCTGCCTGCATTACATTAATACCCTTTTGACGAGCCTTTTCCAGGTCACTCATCGCTTGTTTTTGATAGCGATAAGTAACTTCAGAGGTCATTACAGAGCCTGCTTTTAACAAAGCTTCTTTTTCAGCTTTACTAAATTTATCCCACTTGGTTTTATTTAAGGTTGCCGCACCACCTGCCGCATACAAGCCGCCAGGTACATCCGTCACTATGTTTTTCACCACTTCAATCAGGTTGAAGTTAGTCAACTCGGTAGCGGAGAAGAATGTACAATCCACGACTCCCTGGCTTAGGGCTTCGTAAGCTTCACCAATTGGCAAGGCTACCGGCTGAGCACCGAACTCGCGTGCCCAACGTGCCCAGGGTGCACCTGAAATACGAATACGCTTACCCTTCAACTCTTCAACAGTGTCAACGGGTGCATTACAAAACATAGTATACACGGGCGTGGAAACCACACCGGTATAAACCTGATTGTTTTTCTTGAACTCTCCCTGGCACTCAGGGCAATTAAGCATAATATACTCAAGCATCGCGCCAGAATAAGCCATCCCCTCTTTCTCGGGAATCTTGTCATTTAGGGCAACCGACATACTCATATCAGCACCCATATTTGAAAATGGATAGTCTGAAGGACTATAAGCGGTTAATAGGTAACCGACATCAGCCAGGCCCTTATTAATGCCCTCATTCATTTCAGCATGACTAAGCAGTGAAAGCTCAAAGATACGAACCCGATGCTTATTGTTCGTTAGCTCTTTTACTGCTTCAGCATACTTTTGAGCCGCCTCAATGGGGGCACCCGAAGGAAACCCAACCGCAAAACGCAACGTATCTGCTTTAGCTGGCATTACTAAAGAAGCCGCCACAAGAGCGCCACCGATTAAACCAGATAATTTCTTCATTGAAAACATAAAATGCTCCACCTTAGTTATAAATCAAAAAAAAATTTTATTACTTAATTTTTAATGCAAACATAGTGCATTTCCAAAAACTCGTCGATGCCATGCACGGAACCTTCACGCCCGACTCCAGATTCTTTAACCCCGCCAAAAGGTACGGTCTCAGAAACAAAACGAGCGGTATTGATACCCAACATGCCATATTCCATTTGATCGCTTAAACGGAAAATTCGGCCCCTGTCTTCCGTGTAGGCATAAGCGGCCAGGCCATAATTGGTACTATTAGCCAGACTGATAGCCTCGTCTTCCGATTTAAAGCGATAAACTGCCGCCACCGGACCAAAAATTTCTGTTTTAAAAACATCCATGTCCGGTGTGACATCAGCCAAAATGGTGAAATTGAAAAACTGTTTGCCAATCTCAGGAAGATTGGTGCCACCCTGAATAAGACGCGCACCCTGCTCCAACGCTTTTTTTACAATTGAACCTACTTTTTGAATGGCTTTCTCATTGATCAGAGGGCCATGGGTTGAGTCTGGCTGCAAACCATTCCCCAGACGCAATTTGCCCAAGGCCTCTTGCAGTTTGGTAATAAAGGCATCATAAATGCCATCCTGCACCAGCAGACGGTTGGCGCAAATACATGTTTGTCCCGAGTTATAAAATTTGATGGCAATCGCCCCCTGGACAGCCGCATCCAAATCCGCATCATCAAAAACCATGAATGGCGCATTACCGCCCAGCTCCAGACTTAATTTTTTGACGGTATCAGCGCACTGGCGGCTAAGAATCTTGCCAACCTCGGTGGATCCCGTAAATGACAATTTCCTAACGATAGGATTGGCACACAACTCCTGTCCCACTTCCTGACCAGAGCTGGCGGTAATAACATTAAGTACACCTGCAGGTATACCGGCCTGTTCTGCCAATTTGGCCAATGCCAGTGCTGACAATGGGGTATCTTCAGCAGGTTTGATGACCACTGCGCAACCTGCCGCCAAGGCAGGCGCCACTTTTCTGGCAATCATTGAATTAGGGAAATTCCAGGGTGTAATAGCCGCCACAACACCTACCGCACGTTTTTTAACAAACTCGAAATTACCCTCGACGCTAGGTGGTAAAACATCCCCGTTAATACGCATTGCCTCATTGGCAAACCAATCAATATAGTTAACCGATGATGTCACTTCACCTTTTGCATCAGTCAGGCTTTTGCCTTGCTCAAGGGTCAAAATAGTAGCCAGCACCTCAAGATTCGTTTCAACCAATTGAGCCCAACGTTTTAAAATAATAGAACGTTGTTTGGCGGTTTGTTTAGCCCACAGCTTTTGAGCCTGCTCGGCCTTTTCAATCGCTAACTTGGTATCTGCTTGCCCCATATCTGGGACAGAAGTAATTAGCTCATTGGTAGCAGGATTGAAAACAGCATATTTTTTTCCGCTAATCGCATTAAGCCACTGGCCATTAATCAAGGATTTGTCCTTAATTAACTCCATTACATCGTTATTCATTTTATGCCTCCAAAAATCTCTTTAATTTGATAATAATTCAGGTAAAAACAGGATGATTTCCGGGAACATCAAAAACAATCCCACCATCACCAGATCAATCACCAGAAACCACAAAATACCCTTGAAAACTTGCGAAGTTGTCACTAAATCGCCGACTACACTTTTGACAACAAACACATTCATGCCAACTGGAGGTGTAATCATGCCAATTTCCAATAATTTGGTAAGTAGCACACCAAACCATATCAAGCTAAACGATGTTGTCTCAATAATGGGCAACAGCACCGGCAAGGTCAGCAACATGGCGCCAACAGGTTCCAAAAACATACCCAGAACCAGATAAACGAGGATAATGCCCAACATTACCAACACATCACTGGCTTCAAGAGAAATAATAAAATCGGAAATGAAATCAGCTGTGCCCGACAAGACAAGAAAGCGTGTCAGCAAGCTAGCCCCTACTGCAATAATCAATAGCGAACTGGTAGTAACCAAAGTCTCCAGAGCTGCTGCCTTAAAAGCGCTCCAGGTCATTGCCCTTTTTAAAATTGCCACCACGCAAGCCAGAAACGCACCAACAGCACCTGCTTCATTAGGGGTAAATACCCCGCCAAACAAACCACCAAAAATGCCAAGCATGATCAGAAAAATAGACCAGGTATCTTTTAAGGCAACCACTTTATCCTTAAATGAAATTTCTTCTTTGACATCCTGAGCCAAAGAAGGATCAAGCTTCACCCTGACATAAACGACCAATACATAACTGATTATTGTTACCAGACCAGCCGTAATACCACCCAAAAACAATTGGGAAATAGAGGTTTGTGCAATGACTCCATACAAAATCATAATGATTGAAGGAGGAATCAAGGCACCTATGGTTCCGGCTACCGCAACCGTACCGGTAGCAAGGCTAGGATCATATTTATAGCGTAGCATTTCAGGAATAGCGATCCTGCCCATGGCCGCAGAGCAGGCAATCGATGAACCTGACACAGCAGCAAAACCTGCGGAACCAAATATCGAGGCAATTGCTAAACCGCCAGGCACCCCTGCCAGCCAGGCCCTGGCCGCCTTGAACATACCTTGCGTCAGGTTGGTGTGATAACAAATAAATCCTAAGAACAAAAACAAAGGCACTGAACTGAGTGTCCAGTTAGCTGCAAAGTTATAGGGAATAATACCCAATGAAGAAAGGGCCACATCAGCACCCACCACTGCCCAAATACCCGCAAACGAAACGGCTATCAAGGTAAAGCCAATGGGCATTTTCAGCAGTAATAGTATGAATAAAACGGCAAGCCCTAAAAATCCGATGCCAATATCGCTCATTTTTGCTCCTCAATCATCTGGTTATTTTCTTTATTCATCAGGCAAAGGAAAAACTTAACCAGGCAATAAACACCCAACAAACCTGCCCCAAAGCACAAGATGAAATAACTTGGCCATGTAGGAATCGTGTAATCACCTTGCATAACTGAGGTTTTCGAGGCCAGGTTTTTTAAGGCAACCCCCCAGGAGACATACATAATTAAAAATGCCGTAACCGAAACAAAAAGGCTCCCAAACATATCAACAAACTTGTTCATTTTTGGCGAAAAAAAGCCCGATATCAACTCAACGGAAATGGCTGCTTTGCATTGCTCCGTGTAAGCCAACGGCAAAAAGATCGCGATAATCATGTAATAATGCGCGACAAAAGTGATTGTGCCTGGCAAAGGTTTATTAATAAAAAATCTTGCAATGATGTCCGCTGTAATGTGGATCATCATTAAGGCAATTGCTGCTCCACCAATCAAGGTAATCACTCGATTGATTTTATTTAAAAGTAATTCAATTTGATTCATTATTCATGCTCTCTGATTTCATATCCATCAAGCATAGGATTGATTTCCAAACCTATGCCGGTCTTTGAAATAACGCTTAGCTATGAATTTTCCAAAACCAGACGCCCCTCAACCTGCCCATTGGCCAGCTGATTCAACGCATCATTGGCTTCATCAAGCGGCCGGACTTGAATCGGCAAATTGATTAAGTCATGGTTATTGGCAAAATCAATCAGCTCTTTCAAGTCGTGCAATGAACCCGTATAAGAACCAATAATTGAAATGGCTTTTGTAATGATGTATGGAATGGGGTAGGTCAATTCACCGCCATGCAAACCAACAATAATCAGCTTGCCGCCCTTACGGGTCAAATTCAGTCCCATTTGAACGGTTGCATCACCACCAACAAAATCAAGCACGGCAACACAATTCGAATTGCCTGCCTGCAGTACGGCCTCAGCCACATTTTCATTAGAAGAGTCAAAGACTGATGTAGCACCGACTTTCAGTGCAAGCTCACGCTTTTGCTCTGATAAATCAAGACCAATGATGTTTTTTACGCCTAATAAAGAGAGGGTTCTGATGGCAAGCAGCCCTAATCCACCGCAACCAATCACAACAACGGCCTCATCATCATGCACCTCGCCGATTTTTTTAATGGCTGAAAAGGTGGTTAAGCCGGAACATGCCAATAAAGAAGCATGGGAAGGGTTTAAATTGCCCAAATCCATTAAATATCGCGGATGGGGCACCAACACATATTGAGAATAACCACCTGGCTTAAAAACGCCTAACGCGGCTGGCTTGGTACAAAGATTTTCTTCACCTCTTTGACAAACCGAGCACTCGCCACATCCAATCCATGGATAGACCAGCATTTGCTGGCCCACCTGAATATCTCCGGCCTGATCTCCAGCCGCTTCGATCGTGCCAACAATTTCATGCCCTAAAGTAACGGGCAATTTAATCCCCCTTTCCTCCAACGATAATTTTTTGCCATGTCCAAGACCATAATAGCCTTCATAAATGTGCACATCACTATGGCATACACCACAATAATTAACACGAACCAGAACCTCTGTTCCAGTGGGTTTGGGTAATTCCAATTCTGTTCTATTCAGGCCCATACCAAATTCATTGAACTGGTACCGGATATATGTATTTACTTCACTTGTCATCTTTCAATCTCCCCCGAGGGTAAATATTTTGTTTAATGCTAAAGCAATACGATTTACTCAAAATCATTTTGTTCGCTTATCGCACAAACATTACACTAATCGCACAAACAAAATATAACTGTATCAAAATTAAGCGTCAATTCTTTTAAGATACAACCTAGGGTAAGTCTCTATATAAAGATGTTCTATTTAACAACGGACGTACTCATGGCGAATTTATTGTCAGGCAGAGTAGGCAATAAGTATTTTTTAATCCGACCAAAGGAAGAAGAAGAAGAAGTGATTTAGCGCAGAAGAGAAAAGGCAGTTTCGATAGAAACATGGCGCTATCCGGACGATGAGGATTTATGAAACGAATAATAAAAAACGTCAGGCGCTTATAGCCCCATGAACTGGATTGGGATAGAAAAAAAGACAAGAAAAAAGCCGGCAATCATATTGAAATGATTGCCGGCTTTTTGAATTTTGGCTCCCCGAACTGGGATCGAACCAGTGACCTGCGGATTAACAGTCCGTCGCTCTACCGTCTGAGCTATCGGGGAATAAGAAAGCTATTATA
>WARP01001060.1_pt1 | contig 93518 bp, 82 predicted proteins | sample 4769151 | NCBI WGS metagenome assembly WARP01 (sample SAMN08893023, study PRJNA449175) | gut metagenome | isolation source: rumen sample fed with dry roughage | host: cow | place: India: Nagpur | collected 2016
GTACACTCCTCTCCGTCAGAGATATTTGCACCACACAGACAAACGTAGTTTAGAGCTTTAACCCACTGCTTACCAAACAGCACAGTGTACCACAACGCACCCATCCCAAACGTAACCACCACTGAAATCACATACCAAAGCCAGGAGATCCCTGAAAAGAGATCCATAATGTCAACAATTGTTTCCATAATAGTAAAGTTTAATGTTGGGTGAAGTTACGAAAAAACTTAAACGCAGTTTAACGCAGTTTCTGCCTCAGAGGAAAAGTGTCAAACGACTGATAGATAAATATATAGCAAGCTTGGAGCGTTTTTGTAACACGCTTGTTTACTGCTGTTAGACACTTTTCCTCTGAGGTAATGCGAGGGAGTGAAATTTTCTACTATTTTTAAATTATGAAAACAATAGTGAAAATTATAGCAATACTTCTATTATGTGCAAATGGAATTAGTGCTGTATTCGGAGGTTTGCACCTGATTGCTGACCCTTCTGGATCTGGCTTGCAAATGCCTCTGTCATTTCTTGAACACTCTCCATTCAAAAGCTATTTGATACCAGGTATTATCCTTTTGATAGTCAATGGAATTTTAAGTTTTGTTACTGTCGCTACCATTTTATTTAAAACCTCGAAATATCCGTTGTTTATTTTTGCGCAGGGAGTTCTGCTTACCGGGTGGATTATTGTTCAGTTGATAATGCTCAGAGTATTCTATGCTCCTATGCATTTAACCTTTGTTCTTATAGGAATAACCCTAATAGGGTGCGGATTGTATCTAAAGATTAAGATGAGATGGTTACCTCAGAGGAAAAGTGTCAAACATCAGTAAATGTGCTTGTTAAACAATTTTCAAAATTTTAATAATCATTTAATTATCAGATGTTTGACACTTTTCCTCTGAGGCGATTTGGGTTTTTTGTTTTATATTTGGTAAATATCAATTCATCACTATCTCTATGAAACATTTCTATTCAATGCTTCTTCTTGCAGGTATTGCAACTCTTTTGCCTCTGCAATCTGTGGCTCAAACCACTATGAACGATATGGTCTACCATGGTCAACATATCTATTTTAAAAGTGACTTTAGTGGTAAGGCTGCCAATTTTGTATTTGATACGGGGGCTGATATGGTCTATGTGGATAGCACTTTTCTTACCGGTAGTGGCTTGAGATTCAGCAAGGTTGGTTATGCCATGCTGGGGGGTGTCGGGGGAAAGCAGCAAAGGGTCAAGATGATTTTTGATGATGCTGTTTTTAGATTGTACGGAAAGGAGTATAAGCCTAAAATGGCGCCAATTATTCAGTTAAAGCCGATACTCGGGGACAAGGCCGATGGTCTGTTCGGGATACAGGAGCTTGGCGGCAAGGCGATAATAATTGACTATGAGAACGAAAAAATCGGCTTTGTAAACCAGCTCTCTGCTGCGGATACGGAGGGGTTTGTGCCTGTCGATATAGAGATAACCTCTAACAGAATTTATCTGCCTGTCGCTGTTAGTATTGATGATAATATTACAATTACGGGAAAGGCAATGATGGACCTTGGTTCGGGAGGTTCTATCAGCTTATCAGCTGCTGTGGCGAACAGGTATAAATTGAGTACCATTAAGGAGAAGTTTGGGGTAACTTATGAGCAGGGTGGTATTGGAGGAAAATCATCAAGCTGGAAATTCCGTGCAAAAAAGAGTACTATTGCCTCTTTTGATATTAATGATTTAGTTCTGGGTTATAGTACCGATTCTTCAGGTGCCTTGTCAGGCAAAAATGATCATATAGGCCTGATTGGGAACCAGGTTTGGGAACGATTTTATGTGATTATTGATCTAAAGGGTAAAAAACTGTATCTGAAGCCTAACTCCTCTTTTAATAAAGAGTCATTTTTTAATACCCTTGGTTTCGCATTTACAGATAGAAGCAAAACCCTGGGCTGTTGGGTGGTTAACGGCCTCTATCACGGCTCGGGCGCAGAGAAGGCCGGGTTAAAGGGTGGGGACAGAATAATTGAGTTTAATGGAAAAGATGTTAAGTCTTTAAGTGAGGTTGAGCAGGAGGATTTATATAAAGTTAAATCTACTGTTAACCTAAAAGTTAAAAGAGGTACAAACAGTGTTGTAATTTCGTTTTAAAGAGAATAACGGATTATAATTAATCATACATTTGTTGAGAGGACCCGAATGTTTTATATTAACATAACTCTTTATGAATAAGCGTATTCTGTTGTGGTTTTCTCTTTTGTTTTTTATCTCTTCTTGCAGTAAACCTGAGGTTGAGGTGCCTCAGACTCAAAAAAGTTCGGCTAAGCAGCTGCTCTCTTTTGGATTTACTGTTGCTGAAAATCTGGGTTTGACAGCTGATGTGTCAGGTGTAATTTCCGGCGACAAGGTTACTGTCTCACTCCCCTCCAGTTGTGATTTAAAATCTTTGGCTGCCTCATTCTCATGCTCTCCAAAGGCCACGGTTAAGGTGGGTGATGTAGTGCAGACCAGCAAGATCTCAAAAAATGATTTCTCCGGTTCGGTTGTCTATACTGTTCATGCCGAGGACGGAAGTACATCGGCATATACAGTAACCGTTACCAGACTGCAGAGTTCGGCAAAGCAGCTGACAGGGTTTAAGTTTGAAAAGAGTAAAAACTCCTCTCTCGAGTATGATCTGGTATGTGGTATTAACGAGGATACAAAAAGGATAACTCTCCTCTTCCCGGCAACTGTAGTTGTGAGACAGCTGGCTGCATCATTTACTGTTTCTGAAAAGGCATCTGTAAAAATAAACACACAAAATCTGGAGTCAGGAGTAACGACCTATAGCTACGCATCAGGAATCTCTATAATTGTTACTGCAGAGGATGGCTCAAATGTCACCTATATATTTGATTCAACTGAGGAGCAAGCTCCGGCAATCAATATGACTTTGTTAACTGATAAGGTTAAGGCTCTCAACTATTTTAGAAGGGGTCCCAATCCATCATATTTTACGATTCCTGATATTGTACCGGTATTGTCAACAGCTTTTGCTGCCTCAAAGCCTGCAGGATCATTTGCTTTTGACTGCGGATATGTTGGAGAGGACAGGAAGATATATATCAGCCAGCCTTTGTCGCCTGAGCAGAAAGCTCTCTTTCCGGATGCAAACTCTGCCGCACTTTTTTATTTGAGTAAAGCTTTTATAAGCCACTATTTTAACTATTCCCAAATGCCACTCTGGTTTAACAACGGGTTTGCCTGTTACGAATCTGGATTGAGGCCGGACGATTCTCTTATAGGTGCCGCAATAAACCTTTATGGAGGGAGAATACCTGAAATGAGCGAAATAAACAGTTCTGATAATTTTAGAAATAAGGGGGGGATATATATATCTTATCTCTTTGGTGAATTTATGAGTGTCTATTTTTGCTGGCCCTATTTTGATATTTTGGGTGTCTCTGCTTCTGAAATCACTGTTGCACCATGGCGGTTTACTGACTTTAATACTCTGTATGCAAAGTGGCTGAGATATGTGGAGTACAGAATTATCAAAAGCGGGAACCAGAGGCTTAAATGGCAGCAGGAGACAGGGCACTTTAAACCAATGTACAGGGATGCAGACGCCTCTCTGAATTTCCCGTATTTTACTGATCAACTGGAGAGTGCTTTTAATCAATATAAGGGAATTTTTGCATTATCATATCCTGTTAAATTAACTTTTCTGACAATGCCTGAATCCATTTTTGCATACATAGACGGAATAACTCCTGATGGAAGAATAACCGGAGGCACTGCCTGGCCGTCAGGTTTAAGTTCAACATGTGCACTACAATCAGATCATGTCTCTTTGTTTAAAAACCACCTCAGGCATGAGCTGGCTCATGAGTTTCAGTCTCTATTAATGAAACCGGGGGTTTCAATGCCTGCCTGGCTCAATGAGGGATTCCCAAGCTTTATGGCTGATGGCGGGAAAATGAGTGATGCCGTAAGGCAGCAGTTAAAAGGTGATGCCGTAAAGGCTTTGAGTGATGCTACCGCATATTTTTCACATAAGCCTTTATATCAAGATATTGCAGTCTATCCAAGCCCCTATTTTAATTACTATCTCCTTGGACAGATTATGTACGAATTTATATTTGACAAAGGGGGTTATGCTGCGGTAAAAGCTGTAACAGAAAATCCCTTGGCCGGATTTGCAACAATTGGCTATAGTACCCCTGAGGCATTTATGAATGCATATTACGACTACTTTGACAAAAACTGGAGATAAAAGACGCCGGAGGCTAGCTCTTCTTCCTGTAGCTAAGTACTGCCCATCCGTTGAAGAGGATTGCAAAACCGGAGAGCATCCAGAAAGGGGTAAGAAGATCTGAGAAGGTGCTCCCTTTCAGGTAGACCTGGCGGAGAACTACGATGATATATTTGAGGGGGCTAATTATGCTGAGGTTTTGTGCCCACTGGGGCATATTTGCAACAGGGGTGTAGAGTCCGCTCATGAATATAAAGGTGAGGACAAAAAAGAACATCATAAACATTGCTTGCTGGAGGGTGGTGGCGTAGTTGGAGATGACCAGCCCAAAACCTGAAAATGCCAGTACAAAGAGGGCGGCAAAGAGGTAGATTGTGGCAAGGCTCCCTGCAGGGGTTAGTCCGTAGGCCACCCAGGCTGCAAGAAAGCTGATGGTGAGGACTACAAAGCCGATAATCCAGTAGGGGAGGAGCTTGGAGAGTATGAAGTTTAGTTTGCTTACCGGGGTGACATTTATCTGTTCAATTGTGCCGCTCTCTTTCTCTCCAACAATGTTGAGTGCCGGCAGAAATCCGCATACCATTGCAAGAACCATAACCATTAGTGCGGGTACCATAAAGTATGTATACAGCAGGCGTGGATTGTACCAGAACCGGGGTGTGATTGTGTATTGCTCTGACATCGTTAGCTCCGACATCGTTAATATATCTGAATTGATCTCTCTGTTAAAATCGCCAACAATTCCGGCCAGATATGCACTCCCAAGCCCCCCTTTGGTTGCACTGACAGCATTTGCGGAGACCAGTACCTTCGCTGTGCCATCTCTTTGAATATCTCTCTCAAGATTTGCCGGGATCTCAAGAATAATATCGGATTTGTTAAGCTCAATATCTATCATCGCCTCATTGTGGGTATCTGCAACTTGTGATATACTGAAATATCCACCGGCAGCAATCTTCTGAACCATTGCTCGTGATGTGGAGCTTTTGTCATTATCCACAATTGCCAGGTTAATGTTTTTAATCTCAAAATTTGCAACCAGCGGGAATATTAAAATTGCCATGAATGGCATTATTACAGCCATTTTAGGCAGGGCCTTGTTCCGGAAGAACTGTTTGAACTCCTTCTCCAGTAAATATTTTAACATAACTACTCCAGTCTGAATTTAAATTTTTTGATACTTACTGCCAGTATAACAGCGGCCATTCCGGTAAGTATAGCAACCTCTTTTATTATTGACGAGAATCCCAGCCCCTTTATCATTACATTCCTTACTGCAATTATAAACCACTTTACGGGGAGGATGTGTGAGAGCCACTGAAGTACCTCAGGCATACTCTCAATAGGGAACATCAGCCCGGAGAGGAAGACTGCAGGCATCATCAGCAGCATGCCGGAAATGAGCAGCGCTACAATCTGTTTCTCTACAAGTGATGAGATAAGAATACCAAGCAGCAGAGAGACCATGATAAATAGCAGGGAAAGTCCTGAGAGGAGTATCAGGCTGCCGGCAATGGGAACCTTAAGAACATAAACTGAGAGAATCAGTATTGTAATATAGTTGATTACGGAAATGGTGAAATATGGAACAATCTTGCTTAGTATTATAAGGAAAGGTTTCATTGGTGAGACCAGAAGAACCTCCATTGTTCCAAGTTCCTTCTCTCTGGCTATTGATACCGATGTCATCATTGCACAGATTAGCATCAGTATCATCCCCATTATACCGGGGACAATATTGTATGCGCTTTTGAGCGATGGGTTGTAGAGGAGGCGGATTTCCGGTGTGATTGTGCGGTGGGCGGCGGCGGTTGCGGCAGCAACCGGCGGATCGCCGGCGACATTCGTCGCCGCGCCGCCGCCCGCCTCTCTCACAGCGCTCTCCTCCAAATATGAATTAATAAGTGCAGTTGCATAATTTGTAAGTATTGACGCAGTATTTGGGTCAGTACCATCCGCCACCAAAAGAATCTGCTCATCACTGAATACAACGGCAAAACCTGTTTTGCCCTCTCTGAATAGTTGCTCAATTTGATCAGGGGAGGAGAGGTACCTCTCAAGAGTAAAGTATTCACTGCTCTCTAGTTTATTGATTATCCCCCTTGTAGTAAAATCACCTGCAGGGTCATATACCGCAAATTTTGTGTTTCTGATTTCTGTTGTAATCCCAAACCCAAAGAGTATAATCATAAGTATTGGAAGAGCCAGCAGAATAATGGTAGTCCACCTGTCTCTGAGGATGTGGTAAAACTCTTTTTTAACAAATACTCTGAAAGCTCTCATAACAACCCGTTGTTTGATCTCCTTGCCAGTTTTCTGAAAACATCGTCCATATTTACTGCTCCAAATTCCTTTTTAAGCAGGGCAGGGGAGTCCAGTGCCTCTATTCTGCCGTCCACCATTATTGAGACCCTATTGCAATATTCTGCCTCATCCATATAGTGTGTTGTTACAAAAATGGTGATTCCTCCGGCTGCAGCCTTGTAAATCATCTCCCAGAACTGCCGCCTTGTTACCGGATCCACCCCTCCTGTGGGCTCGTCCAAAAAAACAATGCTCGGCCTGTGAAAAATGGAGACGGAGAATGCCAGTTTTTGACGCCAGCCTAAAGGGAGCGACTTAACCAGACTCTCCCTCTCTTTCTCAAGGCCCAGCTCCTCCAGCAGTCTGTGTGACCTCTCTGTTGCCTCTTTTTCAGGAACTCCGTAAATGCCTGCATAGAGCCTTATGTTTTCCCATACTTTAAGATCTTCGTAAAGAGCAAATTTCTGGCTCATATATCCAATTGCTGCCTTTATCTTTTCGCTATCTCTGTTTATATCAAATCCGGCGACAACCCCTTTTCCGGATGTCGGCCTGAGCAGACCGCACAACATCTTCATTGCTGTTGTTTTTCCTGCTCCGTTTGCACCCAGAAAGCCGAATATCTCTCCTCTCTCAACTGAGAATGAAATATTATCAACAGCTGTAAAGCTGCCGAATCTTTTAGTAAGGTTCTCTACCTCTATTACTCTCATTTGCTCAATAGTTCCATAAAACAATCTTCAACAGAGGGTTCTGTTTTTGTGACCTCAACCCCTTTAAAACCAGCCTTCTCAAGGTAGGTCTTCAGAGAGTCTGCTGTAACTGACTGAAATATAACATTATCCTTTTCCGTTGTTATGTGGAGCGAATCTCCAAATGCAAAACAGGAGAGCACCCCATCTGCTCCTCTCAAACCCTCAAGAAGTACCCCCATATTCTCCCCCTTAACACTAAAAAGATTTTTATCAAAAGAGTCAATTATTGCCCGGGGGGTATCACACATAAGGAATTTTCCATCCTGCATAAGTGCAATTCTGTCACAAAGAGATGCTTCATCCATATATGGAGTTGATACAACAATTGTGATTCCCTCTCTTTTTAATCTTCCCAGCATCTCCCATAGCTCTTTTCTTGAAACCGGGTCTATTCCTGTAGTAGGTTCGTCAAGAAAGAGGACTTCAGGTTTATGAATAAGTGCACAACTTAAAGCCAGTTTCTGTTTCATACCTCCAGACAGCGCCCCCGCCTTTCTCTTTTTAAAGGGCTCCAGGTGGCAGTAAATATCCTTTATAAGGTGGTAATTCTCCTCGATTGTTGTGTTAAATAGTGTTGCGAAGATTCTCAGATTCTCCTCCACAGTAAGATCCTGATAAAGAGAAAACCTTCCGGGCATATATCCCACTATTTTCCTGATCTCCCTGTAATCCTTCACAATATCATAACCCTCTACCTTAGCCTCTCCCGAATCAGGCAGCAAAAGAGTTGTAAGAACCCTGAAAAGAGTTGTCTTGCCTGCACCATCCGGTCCAATCACCCCAAAAATCTCCCCCCTCTCAACCTCAAAGGAGACCTTGCCGTTGTTTTTGGCAAGTTCTTTAACTACAATTGATTTGGAAAACGATTTTTTACAAACCGAGGTCAATCCCTCCATACATTCCAATCTTTAAAAAACCATCATTTATAATTGCAATCTTAATTGCATAAACAAGATTATCTCTTTCACTCCGGGTCTGAATAGTCTTTGGAGTAAACTCGGCCTTATCAGATATCCATATAACCTCTCCGCTGTACTCCCGGCTCTCCTCCTCCCCAAAATCTGCATAAACCTTAACTATCTGGTTAAGCTTTAATCTGGTGAGCAAATCTGAAGTTATGTATGCCTTCAGATGCATATTTTTTGTCTCTGCCACCTTAAAAAGTGCCCTCCCTGCCATTGTTACCTCTCCAGCCTCTGCATATTTTGCCAGAATGGTTCCCGATATTGGAGATGCAATTTTGCCTCTTTGTAACTGATCGTTTATCTGATCTACCTGAACCATCAGTGCAGCAGCATCCTCGGTAATTCCTCCGGAAGTATTACTAAGAGTTGAGCGTTGTGCCTCCAGCTGCTTCTCAAGTACAGATATTGATGAGGTGATATCATCAAGTTGTTTCTGAGTGGCGGCGTCTGCTTTGAGTAATCTCTCAAACCTCTCTCTCTCCCTCTTTTGCACTGAAATCTGCTCTTCGAGTGACGCAATCTGTTTGCGAACCTGAGGGCGGCGCGCCTCAAGAGCTCTCACTGTTGCGAGAAGCTGCCTTTTTTTAAGGAAAAGTTGAATTGTGTCAATTTGGCCCAATACCGCGCCGGCCTCAACGCTGTCACCCTCCTCAATATCCAATTCCAGAATTTTTCCGCTTAATTCTGACGAAACCAGAATTTCAGTAGCCTCAAAAACTCCTGAAGCATCGTGTTCTGAACCGGACCTGCTGCAGGATGGCAGGCTGAAAGATATCAGGCTGAAAATTGTGACAGCGACACAAAAAGTATTTTTAATCATATTTTTAATTATTTTTCAGGTACTTAATGGAATAAATTGCCATAAGATGCATTATCTCGTGAGTGGCTCTCTCCTGACGGGCAAGATTCTCTGCATTTATCTCCCGGATAAGGTCTGAAACGGAAATTATCCCCTCTTCAACCCTTTTTTCTGCCGCTCTTTTAATCTCCTCTCTAAGACGAATTATCTCTGTATCAGACTCCATCTGTTTTGTGAATTTTAAAATTTCGTTAAGCTGCTGCCTCTCTGCCAGCAAGCTATTGAAAAGAAATGTCTCCCTCTGAGTGTTGATACTCTCTCTCTTCACATCAAGCAGCCTGATTGAGTTACCTTTTGTGTAAAAAGATCCAAAGTTCCAGGAGAGCCTTACACCTCCAATATAATATGCTGAAAACTTATTTTTTAGCATATTGAGTCCCGGATTACCATATCCTCCCTGTACAAACAGGTTAAGCCGGGGCATTGTCGCAGCCTTTAAGCTTCTCTTCTGACTCTCTGCAAGATTTGCCTGAGCGTCAAAGAGTGCAAGCTCCGGTCTTCTGTTTCCATTTGTAAATGCTGAGACATCTGCAGAGGGCTTTATAAGATTCCCGGACTTTACCATATCATCGGCAGTTAAAGCTGCCAGCATCTCTCTGTAAGTAATCCCCGTCATTTTAAGCTCCTCCCTCTTTTGTCCGGCCCTGAGTACCTCTACTCTTACAGCATCCAGATCAGATTTTGTCGCAACTCCGTTTTCCAGATAGGCCGACACTCTTTTATAATTGTTTTCCAGTTCCAGAATTAAAATATCTGTCTGCCTGATCTGCTCCTCAATCAGAAGTATTCCAAAAAACAGCTGATTAACCCTCTCTCTGACTGTATAGAGCTCCGTCTCGGCCCTCTTCAATTCCGCCTCGGAAGAGGCCTTTGCAATTCTCCTCTGCGCCTCAATTGCACCTCCGTCCCATATTATCTGGTTTACCTCCACAACTGCCTGATATTGATCTTTATTCAAAGGGCTTACCCCAGGCATAGCTGCAGGCAATTGTGTAACCTCTGACTGATAAGTTGCTCTGGCATTTAGCCCAAGCTGTGGCAGATATCCTTTAGAGGCATTTGCCAGTGTAAAGTCCCGGCTCTGTTCAATAAGCCCGTACTGCTTAGCTGCCGGATAGTTTCTCTCTGCCTTAAGCTGCAACTCCTCTACAGATAATTTTACAGAAAAATCCTGACCGGCAGCAGTCAGCGAAGCAGCGAAAAGCAAAAAAAATACTACCCCAGGGGTAAATGGCCAAACGATTGATATTGAGATTCATATAAAAATATGCTATTTATTGTAAAATGTTGATTATTATTTGTTTGGCCATTTACCCCTGAGGTAGGGGGCAGGGCTGCAGCCTTGCGAGTATGGTCTTCACATTATCCTCTCTTCTTTTTTCAAGCATACTTGAAAACTCCTCATCATTACAGTTTGTCATTATTCTTACTATAGGGTCCGCAATGAACATAACAGCATTCAGTGATATAATCGAGAGCATCAAATCGACAGCAGAAATCTGCCTTATTTCTCCTTTTTTGTAAAGATCATCTAACTCTTTATCCAGATTTTGGATTAAAAGGGAGGGTATCACCCCCAGGTTCTCTCTTATCTTTTCCAGCCTTTTTTGGTTTGTGGAGATTTCATTAAACAGCAAAAAAGGTAGTCTAGGATTGGCCTTTAGTATGTCAAAATGTGCTTTTATCTTTTTTGCAATTTTTGCCTGAAAGTTACTTTCATCATTACCCTCAGTAAGGAATACATTTATAAAGAGCCTCACCTTATTCTCGAAAAAAAGATCAAAAAGCCGCTCCTTGCTTCTAAAGTAGTAGTGCACCAAGGCCTGGTTGCATCCGGCCAGACGAGCAATATCGGTGGTGTGAGTCATCGCATATCCTCTCTCGTAAAAGAGTTTCTCTGCGGAAATTAAAATCTTCTCTTCAGTTGTGGAATCTTTTGCAAGTTTCATTTCAATATATTAATAAGTCTATTTAATAGGTCTATTAAATATTTTGCAAAGTAAGTAAAAGAAGTTTATATAGAATAAAAAAATAGTGATTTATATTATTATTTCAACGAGAATATAAAAGTACTTCCTTTTCCTGGTTCTGACTCTACCCTTATATCTCCACCCAAAGCCTCTACATATGCCTTGACAATTGATAAACCAAGACCTGAACCACTCTGTGTCCTCTTGAAATCAAGGTTTGCCTGGACGAATCTTTCAAATATGGCACTTTGCCTATCTTTAGGGATACCAATACCGGTGTCAGAAACATAAACCTCAGTTACATTACCGCTCATTTTGCACCCAATCTCTATTGTGCCTGACTGTGTAAATTTGATTGCATTTCCAATAAGTATAGAGAGTATCCTTTCAACCAATATCTGATCTGTGTTAATTATCATTTGAGGGACACTGCTCTCAAGTTTCATTGAGAGTTTCAGACCGAGGTCCTCTGCCAGTTTTCTGTTGCTTGCAAATTGATTTGCTATTATATCGTTTATGTCTACAGGAGATTTGTTTGTTTTAATCAGGCCTGTGTCAATTTTGGAAATGTCAATTATGTTTGTAATTGTATTAAGTAATCTCTCAGAACTCTTTTCAATCTGTCTGAAATACATCTGTTTATCCTCTTCTGAATACTGCTCATCTTTAAGAACCTCAATAAAACCCATTATTCCGTTTAGAGGGGTTCTTATTTCATGGCTAAGGTTGGCGAGAAAAGCCGATTTTAGTTTGTCACTCTCCTCTGCCCTCTCTTTTGCTTTGATAAGGTTATCGACAATATCCATCCTCTGGATTGTCAGGGCAAGTTCGTGGGCAACAAGCTCCATAATTTTTACATCTTTTTCATTGTATGCTTTTGGATTGGTATAGCTCTGAACTACCATGACCCCAATCACCTCGCTGTCAATTAAAAGAGGAACTCCGAGCCATATTTCACACGGATGTCCGGCTTTGGAGATATCCATTCCATTTTCAATGGCAATTAATCTTGCCTCCTCCATAGTTAAAAGCAGAGGCTGCCTCTTTTTAATAACCAGCCCAGACAGAGTTGGTTTTGCATCTCTCTCCCTGCGCTCCTCTTTCTCATCAGAAAAAAGTATTTTTGATATAGTATCCCTCTCTTTGTTGTACATAGCAACAAAGAAATTGTTTGCCTCAATTATTGTACTGAGTTCTGAATGAACATATTTAAGCAACTCCCTTAATGAGGAATATGTTATAGATGCTTTGGCAATATTGTATACCACCTGCTGAACACTTTCAGCTCTTTTTCTCTCTGTAATATCTGAAATTACCTGTACAGCACCATTTACCTCTCCGTTATCATCAAACAGAGGGTCGATTGAAACTTCAAATGTCTTTCCTTTTAACACAATCTCAGCCATCTCTCTCCTCTTGCTCAGTTTCACTTTTTGGTATGAGCTCTCGCTTTTGAAAAAGTCTAAATTGTTGCTGCCTATGGCAGAGTAGAAAGCATTGTTTGCCTGTATAATGTGATGATTGTCATCAAGAAGAGCGACTCCATCCCGCATAGCCTGAAAGGTTTTATTCCAGTCATCTGCCATCTTTTTTGACAGAGCCTCACTTTTGGTCAACCTATCCTGAATCTTCATTAATCGGGTTGTCATTGCTGTATAGACGATAATGCCGCCTATCTCACCCTCCCTGTCGTGCCAAGGTCTGCACTCCCAGTCAGTCCACTCCTCTGATCCATCCTTTCTTATGTATTTATCAGATTCACCGGTTACTATCTCGCCTTTTAATGCTCTTTGATGAACCTCTCTCCATTTAACGGGAAGTTCAGGAAAAACCTCATAATGGTTCTTGCCAATGACATCTTTTCCAAACAAATCATACTCCTCTATGTACTTGTTACTGACAAAAAGATAATTCATATCTCTGTCGTGGACAGCAATAGAGCTGTTAGCATGCTTGATTATATAGGCAATGAGGTCGTTGCAATAACTGATTGATCCATTTTCCATATATTAAAGATAATTATTTTTATATTTGAAAGCTATTATTTTTAACATGATTGAATTAAATAATCCGGACAAACTAAAGGAGATTTTTCTGACATTTTTTAGAACCTCAGATGTATGCAAAGTTTTAATTGGAAAGGATGGATTGGTTGAGGCTAATCCTGCCCTTTATAAGATGTTAGGATATGATTATAAGGATGATAGTTGTTTTTCATGGGTAGATGTTTTATTAGAAAAAATTTCATCGAACCTTGAGGCAGGCTCCTTCTCATTTGAACAGGAGTTTACCAGAAAAGATGGAAGCTCAATTTGGACAGAGATAAATATTAATCTTAACAGAGATAGTGAAGGGGTGCCTCTCTTCTACCTTGCCACATTAATTGATATTACTGAAAAGAGAAGAGGAGAAGAGAACTACAAGCATTTAATCCGTTTGATGGATTATATACTTAAAAACGATTATTCTGCTGTCTGTGTTCTTGATAAAGAGTTGTCTTTTGTTTTTGCCAGTGATAAATTTATTGAGGACTTCAGACTTCCCAGATATAATATTCAGGGGAGGCATATGTATGATGCCTTTGGTTCGCTCGGCACCAAATGGAGGGAGATACACAGAGAGTCTCTTAATGGCGCAGTACTTAGAGGGGATTATGATATTTACGAGCGCCCGGATGGTACTACAGAGGTAATGAGGTGGGAGTGCAGACCCTGGTACAACCTGGAAAACGAAATAGGTGGAATTGTTATTTACACAGAATTTATTTCTGAATTTATTAAAATTAAAGATGCTCTTTTTGAAGCAGAGAGCAGATTCAGACAGCTTGCAATGGATAGCAAGTCAATTGGATGGGAGATTGATACAAACTGTGTCTATACTTATATCAGCGACAATTCCGAGGCTGTGATCGGGTATAAACCGGAGGAGCTTGTTGGAAATAAAAGGGTTTACGAATTATCCCCTCCGGAGGATTTTGATGAGATAATGACCTTTGCATATAAAGCAATGGCAGAGGAGCTCTCAATCGAAAATTTTGAAAACACCATAGTCTCAAAAGATGGCAAGTTAATTTATGTTGCCTCTAACGGATATCCTTTGTACGATGCAGATGGCTATGTAAGGGGCTACAGAGGTTCTGATACAGATATCTCCTCTAAGAAACGAATTGAGATGTTCCGGGATGTACTTTATAATATTACAAAGTCATCATTTGGTTTTCAAAGTATTGAATACTATCTGACAGAGGTTAGGGAGCAACTTAGCAAGGTTATTGACACAACCAATTTTTTTGTTGCTCTTTACGATAAGGAGAGAGATATGCTCCACAAAATGGTCTACATTGACGAGATGGATTATTTTACAGAGTGGAAGGCAGAGGACTCTCTCTCCGGATTAGTTGTCAGGGAGGGGAAGCCACGGATTTTTTACAGAGAGGAGGCCGAGGAGTATGCTCGTCAGTTGGGTTTTACATTTGGAACTCCTGCTGAGTGTTGGCTCGGAGTCCCTTTAATAGCAGAAGAGGAGAGAATAGGAGTGCTGGTTGTTCAGAGCTACACAGATCCAAATGCCTATGATGAGATGAGTGTTAAGCTGCTTGAAATGGTTGCCCATGAACTATCTCTCGTTCTTCAGCATATGTCAACAATTAACAAGCTTGTGGAGGCAAAACAGAAGGCAGAGGAGAGCGACAGACTTAAATCGGCCTTTCTTGCAAATATGAGCCATGAGGTGAGGACCCCTTTAAACGGAATAATGGGTTTTGTTCAGCTGGTTCTGGAGGAGGAGTGTACAGACGAGGAGAGGAAAATGTATCTGGACCTTACTATGGAGAGTGCTGACAGACTTTTACTCACTATCAACAATATTATTGAGATCTCAAAACTTGAGTCTGGCCTGCTCCCAATAAAAAAAGAGATTGTTAATATTTCTGAATTATTAAATTATATGTATCACTTCTTCCATCTTAAATCTGTTAAGAAGGGGCTGGATTTGATTTTGATTGACAATATTCCGGAAGGTAAAACTGTCATAAATACTGATAAATATATTCTTGAAGGAATTTTGACAAACCTTATTAACAATGCAATAAAGTATACTGACAGGGGTTATGTCGAGCTCTCCTGCCGGGAGTCAGAGGATGGGTCACTTCTCTTCTCTGTAAAAGATACAGGAATAGGGATTGATGCGGAGCGTCAAGGAGCCGTTTTTGACAGGTTTGTGCAGGCAAACCTGGAGCATATCAGAAGTATAGAGGGCTCAGGACTTGGACTATCCATTGTAAAGGGTTATGTAACTAAGCTGGGTGGTGAGATATGGCTGGAGTCATCACCTGGGGATGGCAGTACATTCTTCTTCTCTATCCCGGTCTGAATAATCAAAAAAAATTGCCGAAATGAGCAATTGTCCATTATCTTTGTAATGGACAAATGCCCATTATTATGCCAAGACCAAAATTAAAGCGAAAAATGTTTAATCCTCCTGAATTTAAGGGGTACAGGATCATTGGAGAGAGTAGTAATGAACATCCTGTGGTACTCAATCTTGAGGAGTATGAATCAATCAGGTTAAGTGATCATCTGCTTTTAGGACAGGTAAAAGCTGCCATAGAGATGGAAATTTCCAGATCTACATTTGCAAGAATTTATGAAAATGCAAGAAGAAAAATTGCTCTTGCTTTCGTTGAGGGAAGACCCATAGTCTTTGAAGGTGGTAAGGTCTACTTTGACAGCAGCTGGTATGAGTGCAAAAGTTGTAAATGTCTTTTTAACCATTTAGAAAAACAGAATCCTGTAGGGGGATGCTCTCTCTGCGGATCAAAAAAAATAATAATTTATAATGAAAACAGTAATAACATCAACAGGTAGTACACTTGATTCAAAGATGGATAAACGCTTTGGCAGATGTTCATTTTTTGTAGTTTACGACTCCGAGACTGGTTCAGTTGAGTTTGTCCCTAATGAAAATGCAGAGAGTGTTGAGGGGGCAGGAGTGGCCTCGGCAAGATTGGTGGCTACAAAAGGTGCAGAAAAAGTAGTGTCGGGAGAGTTTGGGAACAAGGTTAAAAACATTTTTGACAGTTTAGGTGTCCGTCTTATAATGATTAAAGAGGATAAGACAATAGAACAGATTATTGAACTTTTAAAAAATAATAAAGAGTAGTTATGAAAAGAAAATTTGCAGTTCCACTTGAAAATGGGGTTTTATGTTCACACTTTGGACATTGTACACAGTTTGCGTTTATTGATACAGATGGTAATACAGTTCTCTCTGAGACACTGGCTACTCCTCCACCCCATGAGCCGGGAATTTTACCTTTATGGCTTTATGGTGAGCAGGTAACAGATATTATTGCAGGTGGGATGGGGCAGCACGCTCAATCTATTTTGGTTCAAAATGGTATTAAAGTTCATATGGGAGCACCTCAGAAGTCAGCAAAGGCACTTGTAGAGGATTGTCTTAACGATATATTGGAGACAGGAGCTAATCAATGTGATCACTAGATGGTTAAAATAGCAATAGCGAGCGGTAAGGGTGGTACAGGAAAAACATTTGTGTCAACCAATTTATATCAGTCATTATTAAAGAGAGGGGCCAATGTGTCCCTTACAGATTGTGATGCTGAGGAGCCTAATGCTGCCGCTTTTTTTAATATTTCAGAGAGGAGTAGAATTAAGGTTACTCAAAAAGTCCCTGTTATTGATGTCGATAAGTGTGTCTACTGTGGCAGGTGTCAGGATTGGTGTGCATACAATGCGATAATAATTCTGAAGGAGAGAAATATTGCAAAAGTAATGGAGGAGATGTGTCATGATTGCGGAGCTTGTTTTGTAGCCTGTAATTACGGAGCCATTACTGAAAAAGATGTGGATTTGGGAGATGTCACAACATACGATGTACAGGGACTATCCTCTCTTGTTGAGGGAAGATTAAAAGTGGGTGTTTATACACCTGTTCCGGTGCTCAAAAAGGCAATATCAGCAACTAGTGCAGAGATAGAGATTTTTGATTCTCCACCCGGTACATCTTGTCCATTTATTCATACAGTAAATGCCTCCGACTATATAATTCTTGTTACAGAGCCAACCCCCTTTGGATTAAATGATCTTAAACTCTCTGTTGAGATTTTAAGACAGATGGAGAAGCGTTTCTCTGTAATTGTAAACAGGGCAGGATTGGGTTGCAACGAGGTTTATGAGTATCTGGAAAATGAGAAAATTGATCTTCTTGCAGAGATACCATTTGATAGAAATTATGCGGAGATCTATTCAAAAGGAGGACTTGTCACAGAGGAGAACGAAGGTATCTCCCTTCAATTTGAAGTAATGGCTAATAAAATATTACAATGGAACTTGCAGTAATAAGCGGAAAGGGTGGAACCGGCAAGAGCAGTATTACATCTGCTTTTGCTACAATGAATAGGCAAGTTGTCCTTGCGGATTGTGATGTGGATGCGGCAAACCTGCATATAATAATGAATCCGGATATTGAGGAGACTCAAGTATATATTGCAGGTGAAAAGGCTGTTATTGATCAGGATAAATGTACAGGGTGCCGACTGTGTGAAGAGTATTGCCGTTTTGATGCAATCTCCTCTATAAATGGAATTTGTATTGTTGATGAAATATCGTGCGACGGGTGTAAACTTTGTGCGCGGTTATGTCCCTCTAAAGCAATAGAAATGGTTCCAAACGATAAGAGCAGGATGCACTCCGGATCCTTCAGAAATGGGAAGATGGTATATGGAAGACTGGAACCGGGAGAGGAGAATTCTGGTAAACTGGTAGCAATGGTAAGGAGTAAGGCCAGAGAAATTTCCGAGAGAGAGGGATTGGAGACTATTCTGATTGACGCTCCGCCGGGCATTGGGTGTGCATTAATATCTTCAATATCCGGAGTGTCAGATCTCTTAATAGTTACAGAACCATCCATCTCAGCAAAAAGCGATCTCAACAGAACTCTTGAACTTTTAGAAAATTACAGTTCAAAAAAATATGTCGTAATCAATAAATATGACCTCTCTCCTGATTTAACTACAGAGGTTGAGGAGTTATGCAAAATTTACGATGTTAGCGTTATCGGAAAAATTCCTTTTGACCGGGTGGTAGTTGATGCAATGGTCAACAGAAAAAGTATAATTGAATTTAATCCGGATTCAGTTGTAAGTATTGAATTGAAAAAAATATGCAATACGATAAATAGTTATAAATATTAATATCAATGGAGAAACAGGAACAATTAATCAAGAGCAAGCCTGAGGGTATAAAAAAAATAATTGTAGTGGCATCCGGTAAGGGGGGTGTCGGTAAATCCACAGTAGCAGCAGGACTTGCAATGAGTCTGGCATCAGAAGGCCATTCAGTCGGGCTGCTGGATGCCGATATATATGGTCCGTCAATTCCTTTGTTGTTCAATCTTAAAGGGAAGAGACCATTTGTAGTTGAAAAGGATGGGAAAACCTATCTGGTACCATTTATAAACTTTGGGATAAAGCTAATGTCTATTGGTTTTCTTATTGATACAAGAGAGCCGGTTATATGGAGAGGCCCCAAGGCATCAAGTGGATTATCTCAGCTGCTTAACGACACTATGTGGGGTGAGCTTGATTATTTAATCATAGATACGCCTCCGGGAACCGGAGATATACATATAACAATTCTTCAGAACATGGCAGCTGACGGGGTGATTTTTGTTACCACTCCTCAGATTATGGCTATGGATGATGTAGAGAAGGCAATAGCTATGTACAAGAACCCTCAGATTGGAATACCTGTTATAGGAGTTGTTGAAAATATGTCATGGTTTACACCCTCTTCACACCCTGATGAGAAATATTTCATTTTTGGTAAAGGCGGAGGCGAGAGGTTGGCAACTGAATTTGGAATCCCTTTGCTGGCACAGATACCTGTTAATGAGAATGTGGGAGTAAGCTGTGATGGGGGAAAGATGGGAGATTTAACAACTGACAGGCAGGTATATGAAGCATTTATGAAACTTATTGACATCATAACTTAAATATCATTGATATAGTAAATGAAAGTCTTGAAAATTACTACGCTTGTTGAAAATCATGTAACAGGAGAGGGGTTGGGTGCTGAACATGGCCTCTCTCTTTTACTTGAAATTGTAAATAAAGAGGGAGATGTTCTTTCAAGACATCTGTTTGATACAGGTCAGGGAGATCTTTTTGCCAAGAATGCTGCAGTTATGAATATTGATCTGAGGCAAATTGACAGTGTCTTTATTAGTCATGGACATTATGACCATGCAGGAGGGCTGGATTCTTTTCTTAAACTAAATCAAAATGCTTTAGTATATATAAAGGAGTCTGCACTTATACCTAAACATAATGGTTCGAGGTTTACTGGATTCAGACACGATAACTCTCTCTCTGCCGGAAGGTTGATTTTTGTGGAGAATCCACTGGAGATTTATCCCGGATTATTTATTATGCCTGAAATTTCAATATTCAATCAATCCGATACAAGTTTTATAAACGGAGATTTATTTGAAGATGAATTATATGTGGCTTATAATGATGGCAGTTCAATTACAGTAATTTCCGGTTGCTCTCACAGAGGTATTACAAATATTATCCGTTCAGCAGAGGAGTATTTTAATTTACCTGTTCATAATATTGTAGCAGGGCTACATACAAACAATGCCTCTGAAAACAGACTCCTGTTTATTGTGGATAAACTCTCCTCCGGCTCTTTAAAGAGAGCGTCATTATGCCATTGTACCGGCATTGACAGTTATTGCTATTTAAAGAATAGTATGAAAGATGTGAGTATTACTTACAACAGCTGTGGAAGTAGAATATATTTCTGACAGCTCATATTAAATAAGCTGGTTATTGCTTACTCCAGGTGCAAATAAAAATCTTCTGATCCTCTGTGAGAACTACTTGTGGATTCTTTTTAACGAAGGATTTTGGGGGCATCTTTCCCGATGTAATTGTCCTGCAAATTGCCTCAGCCTTTTTAGCTTGCTTAACAGCATCATAATTATCCCATTTTGTAAAGTTGAGATTTGCAAGAGCAGCTCCGCTTCCTCCCTGATTATGACACTTTCCGCAGGAGTTGTTAAGAATTTTCATGACATCATCAGGTATAGGCTTGGGTGACTGTTCGCCTGAGAGTACGGCATTGATGCTTAGCAAACCCAGAAGAGCAAACGAGAAGATAGCTGCAAGAGCTTTTCCGGATAAAATATTAATCTTTTTCATCTCGGGTTGATTTTTTAATTGTACCAAATATAATAAAAAAATAAAGGAGGCTGAACAAAAAGTATTTGGCTGGCTACTCATGCCGGGCGGGCGGGTAACCGCCAGGCCTCACGCCCGGCTCGGGTTGACAGGGATATTCGTATAAGTGCTTATAAATCTAGCAATTGCAAATTGCTTTTTGAAAAACTTTTTAAAAAACCAATTTTTAAACACCTAACTACCTGTTAGATAAACGAATATCCCTGTCAAACCACCGCCTCCCGCCAAGTTTAAAAGGTGCTTCGCAGTTTATACGGCCGGTTCCCGGCCGGTTGTCCGTCATACCTGCGCCACTGTAATTCTCAATAAAGCAGCAAAAATCACTTTTACCTGACATGTGATATGTCATGTTAAGTTTCCGCAATCAGATAATCAAAGCGTTACAGCATTACGGGTTTTAAACTTTACGGTGAATTCGCCTTTAAATTATAGGTATAATATTATAATGCACATGTGGGAAACTTTAGGTCAACCGGGATAAAGTCGGGGATTTTAAAAAGACAAAAGCCACAAGTAGTTAATATTAACTAATTTGTGGCTTTTCTTGGTGCCCGGAACAGGACTCGAACCTGCACAACCTTACGGTCACTGGTCCCTGAAACCAGCGCGTCTACCAATTTCGCCATCCGGGCAATGGTTTTGCTGTCAGGGAGTGCAAAAGTAGTGAAAAAAAAATTATTTGCAATTTTCATTAAACTTATTCCTCTTTATATTGTCAAAGATTCATTTAACAGTATTTATTTATGAGAAACTTAATGAAACTATTTTTTGCAGCCATTCTGGTTGCCACATCTGCATTTTTTGCTACGGGAGCTGTTGCTGCTGAGCAAAAAGAGGCCAGATTGATGAGATTTCCTGATATTAAGGGAGATAAAATTGTCTTTTCTTACGCCGGTGACCTTTACATCACTTCTTCTAAAGGAGGTGAGGCGAGAAGATTAACATCTTCAATAGGTTATGAGATGTTTGCAAAATTTTCTCCTGATGGTAAGATGATTGCCTTTACGGGTCAGTATGATGGTAATACAGAGGTTTATGTTATCCCGGTTGAGGGTGGTGAGCCAAAGAGGTTAACTTTTACTGCTACGCTTGGAAGAGATGACATAGGAGACAGAATGGGCCCAAACAATATTGTAATGGACTGGACTCCTGATGGTAAAAAGATTTTATACAGAACAAGATCTTATACTTTTAATGATTTTACCGGCCAGCTTATGATGGTTCCGGCAGATGGAGGCCTCTCTGAAAGAGTGCCTCTCAAAAACGGTGGATTTGCAAATTTCTCTCCTGATGGAAAAGAGTTGGCCTATAACTATATATTCAGAGAATTCCGCTCGTGGAAAAGATATGAAGGGGGAATGGCTGACGATATCCGTATTTTTAATTTCCAAACTAAAGAGTCTAAAAAAATCACAGATAATGTGAATCAGGATGTTTTTCCAATGTGGTCACCTGATGGAGGAAAGGTATATTACGCCTCTGACAGAGATAGCTATATGAATATTTATGAATATGATGTTAAAGCCGGCAGCACAAAACAGATTACCAGCTATAAAGAGTATGATGTTAAGTTCCCGTCTGCAGGTGATAATTATATAGTGTATGAGAATGGAGGTTACATTCATAAACTGGATATGAATACCGGAAAATGGGAGAAGTTAAGTGTTTCAATAAATAATGACATCGCATGGTCTCGTCCTGAGTGGAAAGATCTTTCGGGCAGCATAAGATCTATGTCTCTTTCACCTAATGGAGAGAGACTACTCGGCGTTGCCAGGGGAGATATATTCTCAATACCGGCAAAAAAGGGGATAACATATAATCTTACAAATTCATCGGATGCAAATGATAAAACAGCTGACTGGTCTCCTGACGGAAATGGTTATGCTTATGTTTCTGATAAGGATGGTGAGTTTAATATTTGGTATGTAGACTCAAAGGGTAAAGAGAGAAAACTGACTAATGTTAAGACTCATATTCTGGGATTCGAGTGGTCTCCGGATGCAAAGAGAATTGCGTGGAGCGAGAAGATGAATACACTTAACATTCTGGATGTTGCCACAGGCAAAAACAGTGTTGTGGAAAAATCAGATATTAGTCCGATGAATGACTATAGCTGGTCTCCTGATAGTAAATACATTGTTTACACCCGCCCGGGCAAAGGTGTTAACACTATTATTCTCTACAACTCTCAGAGCGGAGAGAAAGTTCAGTTAACCGATGAGTGGTACAACTCATCCTCAGCAAATTTCAGTAAGGATGGTAAGTATATCCTCTTCTCATCGGCCAGGACATTCAGCCCTACTTATGGTCAGACCGAGTGGAACCATGTTTATACAAACATGAATAAGGTCTATATCCTTCCTCTGGCTAAAGATGCCGATATTCCTTTTGCACTTAAGAATGACACTGTTGCTGTTGTTGAACCGGTTAAAGCTCCGGCTGCTGATCAGAAGAAACCGGAAGCTCCTAAAAAGGGGGATGTCCAGTATGATTTTACAAACCTGAAATCAAGAATCATTGAGCTTCCTGTTGAAGCGGGTTTCTATGGAAATATACATATGATCGGAAACAATGTATACTATAGTACAAGAGGTGGAATGAAGATGTATGACCTGGATAACAGAAAAGAGACAGAACTTAAAGCAAATATTATCTTCTCTGCCGGATATAAGAAGGCTCTCGCTATTGCTGGAAGAAATATGCAGGTAATAGATATACCAAAGGGCCCTGTTACAGTTTCAACATCTATTTCCCTGGCAGGTGTTAAAAAGCTTGTTAACTATCATCAGGAGTGGATGCAGATTTACAATGAGAGCTGGAGACAGATGAGGGATTATTTCTATGCGAAAAATATGCACGGAGTTGACTGGAACAAAATCCAGAAAAGATATGCTCAGCTTGTTCCTCACATTAACCACCGCTCAGATCTGGCATATATAATCGGCGAAATGATTGGTGAGCTTAATGTTGGCCATGCATATTCTCAAAACGGGGAGCATCCTGAGGCTGCAAGAGTAAATATGGGTCTTCTTGGCGCAGAATTCTCAAAAGATAAATCAGGTTTCTTCAAAATTGAGAAGATAATTGAGGGTGCTAACTGGAGTAAAGAGACCAGATCTCCGCTTACTATGCCTGGTCTTGGAGTTAAAGAGGGAGATTTTATAGTTTCAATAAATGGCCGCTCTTTAAAAGAGACTAATGATATTTATGAATATCTGGCAGGTACAGCTAACTCAATTGTTGAACTTGAGATTAATACCAAACCGGAGATTGCCGGTTCCAGAAAAATTCTGGTTGAGCCAATTTCAGATGAGTCAGGACTCAGATATTTCAGCTGGGTTCAGAATAACATAAGAAAAGTGAGTGAGGCTACTAATGGAGAGGTAGGTTATATCCATATTCCTGATATGGGAGTACCCGGCCTTAATGAGTTTGTAAAACACTATTATCCTCAGCTGACAAAGAGGGCTCTGATTATTGACGACAGAGGCAACGGAGGTGGAAATGTTTCTCCAATGATTACTGAGAGATTGCAGAGAACAATAACATACTTCTCTATGCACACAAATCAGAAGGAGGGAGATGTAAACCCTGTGGGTACTTTCCAGGGTCCTAAAGTGCTTCTTGTAAATGAATACTCAGCATCAGACGGAGACCTTTTCCCTTACAGATTTAAACATAATAAACTGGGAACAGTTATAGGTCGTCGTACCTGGGGTGGAGTAGTTGGTTATAGCGGAAGTATCCCTGTAGTTGACGGAGGTTCAATTGTTACACCATCATACGCTCCATTTGCTGCTGACGGAAGCGGCTGGATCATTGAGGGTACAGGTGTGACTCCGGATATTGAGATCTTTAATGATCCTTATAAAGAGTTTATGGGAGAAGACGAGCAGCTTAATAAGGCGCTTGAGGTTGTTAAAAAGCAGATGAAAGAGTATAAATATCTGCCTGCAACATTACCTCCGTTTCCGGACAAAAGTCCAAAAAAATAGTTTAGTTTGGTTGATTCCGAGGGCGGCTGATTGGCCGCCCTCTCTATTTTACTCTTGGCAAAGTAATTGCAGTGGAAGGCTTTGTTAATTTCCCAGCCATGAAAAGATTAATAATTCTTGTAATTCTTGTATTGACAGCAGGTCAGATAGTTGCTCAGTATGATGTTAATTCTCTTTATATCAGGATTCAGAACGGGGAGAGCAGAGATGTTGCCCGGGAGTTAAATCCACTGTTAAAAGATTCTCTATTCAGAGACCCTTTAGTATTAACGCTGCTGGGTGATTCATGGAGAAACCAGTTTGAGTATTCACAAGCTCTCCAGGCTTACAAAAGAGTACTGCAAATAGACTCATCCAATTTGCGGGCGATGGAATCGGCCTCTGATATGTACTCTATGCTGGGTGAGACAGGTAGTTCTAAACAACTACTGGTTAAACTAAGTAAGATTGATACTTCAAATATCAGGATCCTGAATAAACTGGCTCAGACAATGCAGTCTCAACAGGATACAAGAGAGGCTGTCAACCTCTATAAACGACTCATGAGACTAGGCGGTTCCGGCTACAATACTGTAAAGAGTCTTGCCGATTGTTACTGGTTGCTGGGTAAAAGGGATAGTGCCGAGGTCTATTATAAAGTGGCCGACTTTGTAAATGGAAAGAGTGTTGCCACAAAACTTAACCTTAGCCAGATTGCTTATATAAATAAAGATTTAAGCAGTGCCAGGATTTATGCGCTAAGAGGTGTTGAACTTGACTCAACCTATCTGCCATTAAGGAAGCAGCTTGGAATGGTTCATTACAGACTTGAGGAGTACAACTCTGCGTTGAATAATTTTAATTACCTCATATTTAAAGGAGACTCAACTGCTGCTACTCTTAAATATGCCGGAGCATGTAACTTCTTTCTGGGGAACTTTGGTGAATCTGTCCCTTTACTTAAGAGTGTTCTGGAGAGAGATTCATCTGATACAGAGGCGATGTTTTATCTAGGTTCATCTCTGAGTCACAAAGGAGATTCTCAGGAGGCAATTAATGTCTTTAACGAAATAATGGATTTAATTCAGCCGGATCCGGTATTGCTTTACAAACTATATAATCAGCTGGGAATTGCATACTCGGCACTTGAAAAATTGCAGCTTTCATATGATTCGTTTGCAGAGGCATACAGGCTTAATCCCGGTGATAATAAGTTGATTTTTCAGATGGCTATGGTAAGGGGCGGATTTAAAGATAAAGGCAGTCTCACCGAGGCAAAATCTCTCCTTGAAAAATATCTCGAATCTATTGCTGGTAAAGGGAGTAACCTTTCGGCAGAAGAGGTCATCCTTAGAGAGAGGGCAAAAATGTATATAGAGAGAATAAGCGAGGAGTTATTTATGAACGAGTGACCCGCTCAAGCATATGTCTAATCGGATAGATAATTCTTTTAAGGACACTAATGTCAGTTGTTATAATCTCAGCTACTCCTGTCATCTCTTCGCTTGAGGGTATCTCAATTTTATATCCGGTCACAAGTTTTCTCGGAAATTGTACTGTAACAATATAGACTGTTTTATTATCAATTACTGCAGGAACCTCAGAAATCCCCTCAACCGAATCTGTTACCATTCCATATTCCAGATATGGATAATTGTCAATTTTAACATTTACCTTCTGACCAATTTTAACTTTTCCTGCACCATGTACAGGAATGTGTATTTTACCAATCACTTTTGTCTCTCCACTTGGTATTACTGTAGCTACTACCTCTCCAATACCAATATTCTGATTTTTATCCCAAAATTTAGAGAGTGAAATTCTCCCCTCAACAGGACTCTTTAAGAGATAGCTCTTCTCCCATGCTGAAGCAGATGATCTTAAATTATCAAGCTTTGATTTGATTGATCTGAGAAAATCTCGGATACCTTTTGACCTCTCCTCTTCAAGATCAAATATTGTTTGTTCTGCCTGCTCAACCTGAATATTGAGATTATTAAAAGAGGTGTATTGATTCTCGTATTGATTAACGGCCTCAAGCCACTCCTTTCTGCTCCTCTCCAACTCAGAAGTAGATATCGCCTTTTGAGTATAAAGAGTAGAATCTCTCTCCCAGTTCTTTCTTGATAAATTACTCCTCTCCACTGAGAGTGCAAGTTGCCTTGACGAGGCCGATACCTGCATCTTCTGAAATTTTATCTGACTGCGAATCCTCTCGGCTTTTCTTCTGTGATAATTGTTTTTTACAAATGCGTTATACTCTGAGATCACTGAATAGAGAGAGGTATAATCCTCCTGAAGCTCTCCTAAATGAGTCCCAAACATAGAGGCTAATCTTATTTCTGAATCCCCTCCCCTTAGAAGAGATGCCTCTACAGAATCTGCCCTCTCTGATAATTTGAAATATGCATCAAGATCTGTTGTATTCTCAATAACAGCTATTATCTGATCTTTTTTTACACTCTCGTGATCTCTTACAAAAAAAGATGTAAGCCTGCCACTGCTTCTTGTAAGAATTTTTACCGGCATATTCTCGGATGATATTGTTATTGGTGCAACAATCTTATCCGGATATTTAAATATTAGACTTCCCGCCAACAGGAAAATAATTAATATCATTATCCCTGTTATACCCCATCTGATAATCCAGCCCGGAGGTCTTCTCAGAATATCGGTTACTTCGTCTGATCGTAATTCAATGTTTGGCCTGTTCTCCATCAGTTACCCAGTTCTAGTTGGTTTTTAACCAACCTGTAGTACTCTCCTCTCTTTTCTGTCAACTCGTGATGAGTTCCCTGTTCAATAATCCTTCCCCTGTCCAGGACTATGATGTTATCTGCATTTCGCACAGTACTAAGCCTGTGCGCTACTACTACTACGGTTCTCCCTTTGAAGAACTCTGCGAGATTCTCCATGATAACCTTCTCGTTGTTTGCGTCAAGTGCGTTTGTTGCCTCATCAAAAAACAGAAACTGAGGATTTTTATAAACAGCTCGTGCTATAAGAATCCTCTGTTTCTGTCCCTGACTTGTGCCAAAGCCCTCCTGTCCGATTTTTGTATTATAATTCAGAGGGAGGTTTTCAATAAAGGAGCCGATATTTGCTATGGAAACGGCTCTTTGAAGTCCCTCTTTGTCAATATACTCATCGCCGGGGGCAATGTTGTTTGCTATGGTGTCTGAAAAAATGAATCCCTCTTGCATTACCACTCCGCAGGTTCTCCTCCACTCCTTCATACTAAATGAGGTGAGTGCAGTGGAGCCTATCTCTATCTTCCCCATCAGAGGCTGATAGAAGCCGAGCATTAGTTTGATAAGTGTTGTTTTACCGCTTCCGCTGGCACCAACTATTGCTGTTGTTTTTCCATGCGGAATCTCCAGATTTATAGAGTTGAGAACCGTTGGAGAACCCGCTCCGTCATATTTGAATGAAAGATCAGTAATCCTGATTCCGCACTCTTTTGGTATCTCTGAAATAAGAGGAGTTGAAGGGTCATCCTCATCCCTTTTTGTATGAATTTCAGATAACCTCTCCAGGCTTATTCTTGCGTCCTGTGTTTGCTGAATAAAGCCAATTATAAGATTAACAGGAGAGTTAAGCTGTCCAATTATATATTGAACAGAGAGCATCATACCCAGTGTAAGATCTCCTGAAATAACAGCATTTGCTGCTATAAATGTTACAATTATATTCTTAAGCTGATTTATTAGAGTTCCACCTGCCTCCTGATATTGACCCAAAGCCAGACCTTTAAGACCGAGATTAAATAATTTAGCCTGTATTCTCTCCCATTCCCACCGTTTTTGTTTCTCGCAAGAGTTTAGTTTTATCTCTTGCATTCCGGTAATTAATTGAATGAGTGAGCTTTGGTTTGCTGCATTCTGAGCAAATGTACGGTGATCAAGCTCTCTCCTCTTCTTCATAAAGAGGTTTACCCACAATATATATAGTGCAGATGCACCAAAAAAGACTGCGAAAATGGTAAAATTATAGAATAGTAAAACAGCACCAAACACCACAATATTCATCATGGAGAATAGTATGTTTAGTGATGAACCTGTCAGAAAATTCTGGATTCTTTTGTGATCACTTATTCTTTGTAAAAGGTCCCCTGTTGTTTTGGTGTCAAAAAAACCAATGGGAAGCTTCATTAGTTTAATAAGAAAGTCAGAGATAAGAGAAATATTCACCCTTGTTCCAAGGTGAAGCAATATCCATCCCCTGATAAATTCGACAAAAACCATCCCAAGAGTCAGAGCTAACTGAGCAATAAGGACAAGCCAGATGAATTTTATGTTTTGAGTGCCAATTCCGATATCAACAATACTTTGAGTCAGAAAAGGCAATATCAGCTGAAGAAGAGAACCTGCTACAAGTCCGATTATAAGCTGAGAAATAAGTTGTTTATATGGTTTAACATAAGAGAGCAGAAATCTGAATTTATTTCTGTTTATGCTCTCTCCGGGAGCAAGTCTGAATTCCGGTGTGGGCTCCAGAATAAGTGCCGCACCCAACTCCTTTCCCCTGGATATTGTTGATATCCATCCATTTCTGAACTCCCTCTCAGAGAATTGATTGAGCCCTGCTGAAGGATCTGCAACCAATACTTTAAGCCTTTTTCCCCGCCCTTTAAATCCGTGTACAACCATAAAATGGTTCTGATTCCAGTGGATTATGCAGGGTAGAGTTGATTCCTTAAGGTCTTCAAAGGTAATTTTTACCCCTGTACTTCTGAATCCAATACTCTCCGCGGCTTGGCTAATACCAAGCATAGAGACTCCCAGTCTGGAAAATTCACTGCGTTTTCTCAGGGTTTCAAGCGAATAGTGCTTTCCGTAATGCATTGCAATCATCCGCAAGCAGGTAGGACCGCAGTCCATGGAGTCATGCTGATAAAAGAACGGGAATGATTTCATGCATTAATTGTAATTTTTTTCTAAGCAGGTTAGTCCAGAATAATCCTAAGAGTTACGTTTCCGTCTTTGTCAACTACACATTCATAACGAATACCACCACAAAGTTGAGCCATCTCTTCAGGAGTCATTACATTTTCATTTGTTTCCATAGCAATATTTTTTTTAGTTCATTTTTTCAATACAAATATGATATGTAATTTTCCCCTAATCCTTTCTGTTTACTTACATTTTCCTTACTTTTACCTTAATTTTTAGGCTATGATACGTAAAGCGCTGACATTGTCAATTATAGTAATTTTTTCTCTATTAGTCGTTCAAAGCGTGTGGCTTTATAAGTCAATTTTAAGTGAGAGAGAGAGTTATAGATTATTATGCGAGCAATCTTTGATTCATTCGGTAACAAATGAACTAAATTCTAGAATAGAAAGGAGTAAATTAAATAAAAATTTTAATGTTGAGTTTGTTTCCAATAGTAATAAAAACCCAAAAAAAGAAAGCTATAATGATGTCGTATCTGTTGATACCAAAGATATAGGTTCTCAAATTTCCTTAAAAATTACAATGGAACAGTTTTTTCAAGATCTTTTGAAAAATACAATCCCATTAAACCTTGATTCATTATCCTTATATTTTAATAGGGAATTGTATTCAGCAAAGGGTGCCTTGCCTAGTTATTCTTTAAAATATCTTGATGATAAGGATACTATTTCTTTTGAGTATTTAACAAAGGGTCTTTTTAATAAATTTGGTTATTCTTCATTTGATCTTAGCCTTCCTCTTAATGCAAACAAAAAGATAATACTGGAAGCTCAAATATTTTATCCTCTCTTTGTATATAAAGGTGATTTCTTATTAATTGTACTTGCATCTTTTATCCTTTTTGCCTTTATTGTTGTAGCAATTGTTCTTCAATTTAAGATGTTGTCCAGGCAGATTACTCTTGCGCAACTTAAGGAGAATCTTACCAGTTTCTTTACTCATGAGCTTAGGTCTCCTTTGCAGAGTGCGCTCTCTTCAATTGAGATGGCTGAGATGTATAGTGAAAAGAGTGAGGTGAATAATTTTCTGGAACTCTCCAGAAATAAGGTTATTTATATAAACAGACTTATTGAAAAACTGCTTGATATTAATAAACTGGAAAAGAATAAGGTTAATCTTATAAAAGAGAACTTTCCGTTTATGGAGTCCATCTCACAGTACCTTAATCATTACTTTAACAGAAGTGATAAAAATATTAAGATTGAACCTCTCTTTGATCCCTCTTTGCTGATTTACGGAGATAAGATTCATATATCAAATGCTATGGGTAATCTTATTGAGAACGCTGTTAAATATTCATCTGACAGTGTGCATATTAAAATTTATGCTGAGGAAAATCCGCATTATATTACTATAATTGTAGAGGATAATGGTATAGGGATTGCTCCTGCTGATCAAAAGAGAATATTTGAAAGGTTCTACAGAGTTAAATCTGCAGAACATGCAACAAAAGGTAAGGGTTTTGGATTGGGGCTTAACTATGTAAAATGGGTTGCTCTGAGTCATAAGGGAGATGTTAAAGTTGAGAGCACACCGGGGAAGGGCAGTAAATTTTTCTTTACAGTTAAAAAAGGATGAAAAGAAGAAGAATTCTAATAGCAGAAGATGAGAGAGAGTTTGGTCAGATTATGTATCAATTTCTGACTTTTAATGGTTATGATGTAAGGTATACGGATAATGGTCAGTCTGCATATGAGCAGTTTCTTGACTTTAAACCTGAGTTAATGCTCTTTGATGTTAATATGCCTGAGATTGACGGGTTTAATCTGGCTAAAATAATAAGAAGAACCAGCTCTGTTCAGATAATTTTTATTACATCGCTTTCAGACGAGGAGAGCGTTGTTAAGGGTCTGGGATTGGGTAATTGCGACTATCTTCGTAAGCCTTTTGGACTCAAGGAGCTTCACCTGAGAATTGTCAGAGCTTTTCAGCTTATAGATGCAGCAGGCGGAGAGCCGGTTCTGGACAACGAATACTACCTTGCTGATAAATGTTGTATTAAAAATGGAGACAAATTGATTCCGCTGACAAAAACCGAGAACAAATTCTTGAAGGTATTATTTGAGAATGAAAACAAAATCTGTTCAGTTGATGAGATAATTATTAAGGTCTGGGGTGATCATAATATTGATAATATTAATAATCTTGATGTTCTTGTCTACAAAACAAGACGGAAACTTGAGGGGACGCCCCTTTCAATTGAGAATATCAGGGGTGTGGGTTATTCAATTGTTTCAGTAAAGGATTAGTGTGATGAAGGTTAGAGTATATAGTCTGCTTTCTCTAATTCTTATCTCCCTGTTTTTGGGAGTCTCTTGTGAGAAGATAGGGCTGGGGAGGGATTATGACAGGGTTGTGCTGCTTTATCTTGCAGCCAATAATAATTTAAGTACATACGCAAAGGATAATGTGGCAGCTCTCAGGGATGGGTATGTGCCATCTGTAAATGATAAGAATATTCTTCTTGTTTATAAACATATTAAAGGAGAGAAGCCTGAACTGGTTAGAATGTACAAAGACCAGAATGGCCTTTTTGTTGAGGACATTGTGGCTTTTTATGAAGATCACAACTCGGCCTCTCCTGAGGTTCTAAAGGGTGTTCTTACTAAAATAAAGACTATTTTTCCGGCAGATAATTATGGAGTTATTCTATGGTCTCACGCCTCAGGCTGGTTACCTCAGGGCTATTATGGAAATAATAAATTTCCCGGAGTAAGATTAGAAGATCCATTTTCATCTATTGTGAAATCCTTTGGTGAGGACAGGGATGTGGAGATGGAGATATCTGAACTTAGAGATGCTATACCTTATAAATTAGAGTTTTTGATTTTTGACTGCTGCTTTATGGGAGGGATTGAGGTTGCATATGAATTAAGGAAAAAGGCAGACTATATTATGGCATCACCTACAGAGATACTTGCCACCGGATTCCCTTATGAAAGCGTTATGCTCCCTTTATTTGAGTACAGGGCAGATCTTGAAGAGGTTGCAAATATTTTTTACAACTATTATGTTCCAAAGGGGGATAGCCCATATACACTGTATAACTCTGCAACAATTGCTCTCTATGATACGGATGAGATTGAGGATATTGCAGTAGTGTGTGAAGAGATATTTACCCAAAACAGGGAAAAAATGGTTTCTGTCAGCAGAAGTAGCGTTCAGCCCTATTTCAGGCTTGGGCAGGATTACTTTTTTGATCTTGAGCATTATATCTCAAAAATAGCAACTCCGTCTCAGTTACTGAAATTCCAAAAGGAGAGCGGAGAGGCTGTTATTCTCAAAAAGGCTACAAAAAACTTTCTGGACATTCCTATAGATAATTTTTCGGGATTATCAGTATATATACCTAAAATACCGGGAGGTGATCTGGAGACATTCTACCGGACATTTGAGTGGAATCAGCGTACAAAATTGGTTAATTGATATTTTTCATTAACTTTGCGCTCCCAAAATTGCCTCGGCAACTTAAAAAAAGTCAAGCTTTTTGGTGCGATGGGATCCGGAAACCGGATTGAGTAACACATTTTAAATTATTTTTATGAAAACAATTCAACTGGAGGGCCTTACAAGAAAGGTTTCAAACAAACAGGCTGTAAAAACATTAAGAAGAGAGGAGCGCGTTCCTTGCGTACTTTACGGAGAGAATATTAAGGAGAATATCCTTTTCTCTATTGATAAAAAGGAGCTTGGTCAAATTATCTATACTCCAAACTCTTACATTATTGAATTGAATATTGATGGCAAAAAGTATCTTGCTACATTCCACAGTTCACAGTATCATCCTGTAACAGATGAGCCTCTGCATGTGGATTTTCTTGCCATTGCTGAGGGAAAACCTGTAACTATCAATGTTCCCGTTGTTCTTAGCGGAAACTCTGATGGTGTTAAGCAGGGTGGTAAACTAATGCAGTCTACTCGTAAGCTTAAAATATCTGCAATGATTGATAAGCTTCCTGATACACTTAATGTAGATATTACAAACCTTAAGCTGGGAAAAACAATTGTAGCCGGCGAACTATCTTATGATGGAGTTCAGATTCTTAGCCCTAAGAGTTCAATTATCTGCGCTGTTAAGATGACCCGTGCTGCTATTGGTGCTGCTGCCGCTGCTGCTGCTGCAAACAAATAGTAAACTGATACGGGCATGAGTTTTTTAATAGTCGGTTTAGGAAATATCGGCATTGAATACGCAGATACCCGTCACAATATTGGCTTTAATGTGTTGGATGTCCTTGCAGGGGCGTCCAACATCTCTTTTGAGAGTCGTCGTCTGGGTTCTGTTGCCGAATATCGTTACAAAGGAAAGAGTTTTATTCTCTTAAAACCCTCTACTTTTATGAATCTAAGCGGAAAGGCAGTAAATTACTGGCTTCAGGCAGAGAAGATTCCGGTAGAGAATATGCTTGTTATTGTTGATGACCTGGCACTCCCTCTTGGTACATTGAGAATGAGGAAACAGGGCAGTGACGGGGGACACAATGGTCTTAAGGATATTGCAGCCACTCTTGGTCATACAAATTATGCAAGACTCAGGGTTGGAATTGGTGATAACTTTGGAAACGGAGGGCAAATTGATTATGTCCTGGGCCGATGGAGTGAACGGGAGCGTAAAGAGTTGCCTTTCATCTGTGATAAGGCTGCTGATGCTATCCGTTCATTTGGTACAATTGGTGTTGAGCGTACAATGAATATCTGTAACACAAAATAAATATTCTTAAATATTTTAGGATATGAGCCGTCTTGACAAATTCCTTTGGTCAATAAGAGTTTTTAAAACCCGTTCTGAAGCAGCCGATGCTTGTAAAAGCGGGAGGGTAAAAGTTAATGGAACAGAGGCTAAATCCTCCCGTGAGATAAAGATCGGAGATGGAGTTACTGTCAGAAAAGGCATAGTTACATATTCATTCAATGTAAAAACTCCTATCGATAAAAGACAGCCCGCCAGACTGGTTGAGGAGTTTGTTCAAAATACTACCCCACAGTCTGAGCTTGATAAGTTATTGGCTCCTAAAGAGACAATGCATATGGTAAGAGAGCGAGGCACCGGCAGACCAACCAAGAAAGAGCGGAGAGAGATGGATGGAGTTATGGATACTCTCTGGTGGGATGATGAGGATTAATTAACTCTCGGCTTACCAATTATTTCCAGAAGGTGACACGATGGTGTTGCCTTTTCTATTGTGTACTCGCCAATGTAGGCTGGTAATATTGCACACTCCCCCCTCATCAGGGATACTACACCATCTCCACCTTTAATAATTGCCTCTCCGTCAACCGAAAAGTAAATTATAAAACTATTAAAGATGTCGCTTTCAAGACGCTCTTTTTCATTAACTTCAATGAGAGAGACTTTAAAGTAGCTGCAATCTGCGAGGTTTTTCCTGGATCCATTCGCTGATAGAAATTCATCATTTCTAAGGTAGAGTGGGGGCTTAATCTCAAGTTTTCTGTAATTTATACAATCTATGGCCTCATCAAGGTGCATCTCTCTGGCAGTTTCAGGATTATGCTCTCTTCCCCAGTCGTAAACTCTGTATGTGATGTCTGATACCTGCTGAATTTCGGCAACAGTGATCCCTCCGGTTGCGGAGTGGAGAGTTCCGGGTTCTATAAATATAAAATCCCCCTTTTTAGGGTTTACAATATTCATAATCCCTTCTACGCTCTCGTTCTGGCAGTGTTCATAGAATTCCTGAGGTGTAAGATCTCTGTTGAGCCCCAGGTATATTTTAGCATCTGGCTTAGCCTCAAGAATATACCAGCACTCAGTCTTTCCGTAAGAGTCGTGTCTCTCAAGCGAAATTTCATCAGATGGATGGAGCTGAAGTGAGAGAGAGTCATTTATCTGCAGGATCTTAACCAGAAGCGGAAATATATTTCCAAACGATTCATATATAGCATCTCCGGTAAATTCCCCGAGATATGTCTCAATTAATTCGTTAATAGTGTTTTCACGAAGAAAACCATTTGAAACAAGAGAGGTGTCGTCGTCAAGACCGCTTATTTGCCATACCTCTCCTCCCCAGACTCTCTCTTTAAGTATGGGTTTAAACTTCAGTGGATATAGATTTGTCATAGTTGCTTTTTAAATACCAAAGGGATGCAATGGTAAACAAAATTGAAAAAACATACAGAATTATATATTGATTAAATGGCATCAGCGATGAGAAAGTGGCATCTGCTCCCATATCCGGAAAGAGTAGTGTAATCATAAAAGAGAATCCATTATTCACAAAATGTATGAAAATGGTGGCCAGTAGTGATCCTGTTTTCCAGTATATCCACCCCATCAGTAAACCAACCATAAATGCCGGAAGCGCCTGCCACGGGTTCAGGTGCATAACTGCAAACATAAGGGCAGACCAGAATATTGCTTTTGCGGGTGTGATGTGATGAAGGAGTCCTCTTAAGATAACGCCTCTGCAAAGTAACTCCTCAAACAGGGGTGCAAATATTACAACTGTCAGGAATGAGCTCCACGGATTGAGCTTCATATTATCGTAAAATTCTTTGATAAAATCCGGAACACCCATCCATGTATAAAGGGGTTCTGTAGCAATATTAAAAGTAAAAATCAGGAAAAAGATGATTATAAAGCTTAAAGTCATCCCAAGTTTTCCAAAATTCTTTGAGTTAACCGGCCGGGTGGGGGGGATTCTGTTTGGCTCAATAAGGCTCATTTCTCTCTGATTGCGAATCTCCCCTATTATAAATATTGTAGCTGGAAGAAATACAAGTGGATATATTATTAAATCTGCCCATTTAGCTGCAGATGGGACTGCAAAGGAGATTGCAAGTGTTCCGAATCCGGCTACCAGCATACCTACTAGCGCAGTAAGCGCAAGAAGAATCCAGCTCTGTTTTAGATCAGGTAGGTACGAGTCAAGATATTTAAAGTACTTATTAAGTTGCATGGGAAATTAGAATAAAGGGGTAGGGTATTTACCACCGGAAACTAAATTGGAGAGGCTCTCTACCACTCTCTCTCTATCCTCCCTGAATGTTACTCCAAACCATTTGTCAGGAGTTGACAGTAGTTTGCAGGTTGCTTTTCCACTGGATATAAGTTTGTTAACAACATATGGGATGTAGAACTCAGATGTCAGATTCTCAATATTTTTGTTTAAAAACTCAATAAAAAGCTGGTCACTCATTGTAAAATAGTCTGGAGTGAATCCCCACATATTCATTGAAACCGGAGCCATTTTATCAATTTCCACTCTTACTCCTGCAGAGTTGTCTCCCATGATTTTTTTTAATCCGTCAATCTCCTCTTCAAAGATATTATGATGCTCCTCTACTGAAGTGAGAAGAGAGTTTGCGTCTGAACTGCATATTCCTCTTGATACCTTTCCTGCCTCAGAAAGGGTATTGGCTGTCATAAAACCTACCATAGCATACTCTCCGCTTTTTCCGGCAACAGAATTTAAAAAATCTGCCAGGATCCTGAATGAATCCTGTCCATAGTAGTCGTCAGCATTTATAACTGCAAAGGGAGTTGTGATAGCATGCGCTGCCATCATTACTGCATGTCCTGTTCCCCAGGGTTTGCTCCTCTCCTTAATTAACTTAAATCCAACGGGAATGTTTTCCAGCTCCTGCTCAACAAAGTTAAATTTGATTCTATCTCCGTATCTGGCTCTTATTCTCTCCTCAAAATCTGAGCGGAAGTGTTTTCTGATTACAAAAACTACCTCTCCAAACCCAGCCTGAATTGCATCGTAAACTGAATAATCCATGATTGTCTCCCCGGAAGGGCCCACTCCGTCAAGTTGTTTAAGCCCTCCGTATCTGCTGCCCATTCCGGCGGCCAATACCAGTAGTGTTGGTTTTGTCATATCGAACTTATAGATAGATTGTATATTCAACAAAAATAACAAATTATATTTCTATTTTTGCATATCAATTTGATTGCAGCGCTCATATGTTCAATAAATTCAAGGAAACAAGATTCTGGCAAATAGTAAAAAACAAGTATCTGCTTGTTACTGTCGTTTTTTTTGTATGGATCACATTCTTTGACAGCAATTCTCTGATAAAGTGTTCCAGGGTAGTATCCAGTATCAGTTCTCAGGAGAAGGAGAAGAGATATTACAGAGAGGAGATTGAATCAATTGAGGAGAAGCTGCACGAACTTAGCTCAAACAAAGATAGTCTTGAGAAATTTGCGAGGGAGCAGTACAAGTTCTATAAGGAGAACGAGGATCTCTATCTGATTCTGGAGGATAAAAAATAGGTCTCAGATAAGGAGGTCTCTGAGATCGTCAGATTCATATGTAGGGCCACCGTCACAAGGGGTGTTTTTATAATTATAGAAAAACTGATCTATTCCAAAAATCATAGCCCCTTCAATATCATTTGCAAAATCATCCCCAACCATCAGGGTCTCTTTTTTATCGCCGCCGATAGCCTTGATTGCCCGTTTAAAAATAATTGGGCAGGGTTTGTGTACACCTTGCTCTTCAGAAATCATTACGGCCTGGAAAAACTTATCAATTCCGGATTTGTTTAGTTTTCTGTACTGAACCTCTTTAAACCCGTTTGATACAACAGCCATTTTTATACCCTTCGTATGGAGTTTTTCAAGCACCTCCATAGCGTGAGGCATGAGAATATTCTGATTTGGCATCTCATCAAGATATACTTCACCAAACTCTTTTGAGAAATTTTCATCATCAATTCCATAAAGGTTAAATGCTTTATGGAATCTTAACCATCTAAGTTCCTCCTTTTTGATATCTCCTTTCTCGTAACCGGCCCACAATATGTGGTTTATTTGTTCATATTGTTCAAAGAATTCAGATTTATCACCTACCGGAACATTGTATTTGTCAAGTAGTTGGTAGATATTGTTTCTGGCATTGGCATCAAAATCCCACAATGTTCTGTCCAGGTCAAACAAAATGTATTTATAATCTTTTCTAATCTTCATTTAGTATAGTAATCAATCATAGAGTTTATTGCAGCCTTACAGGCTTCACAGAAGCCGGGGGCTTCGTTGCTCTTCATTCTGCACTCAATTGCAGGTCTGAAAATTCCTTTTGCCATATATCCACCACCTTCAAAAACCCCTGTTGTATTGGAGAATGTGCTGTTTTGAGGAGTTGGAACAGGTGTCCCAGGAGAAATCAGCCCCTTCCATTTTGAATCAAAATCAACAAGTGTTGTTATGTTAGGTTCCCAGGGCTCAACCTTTAAATTATAGAAATCTTCGTAAGCAACATCTGAAGAGTAGTACTCATCTGCGAGCCCTGCAAAGCTATGGCCAAACTCATGTACAAAAACCTCTGAAGCAAATTTATGATCTGACATACTTAACCCGTAGTAATTGTAAATTCCTCCCCCGCCGTATTTGTCTGTGTTTACAATTACATACATTGCATCACAATGAGATAAAGATGCAAGAGTTGAGACCCTTTTATGATCAGGTGCCGTTAAATATCTGTCAGTACGGAAAGTATAGAAGTTTGATGATGCAACAGTGTTCTTCCAAACACCATAGTGAGGAATATCGGGACCACTCTCCTGTGATACTGATTCTACAGCCCATACATTAAAATCTTTCATCCGTGATTTGTATGGCTCAGTATTGAAAAGGTAAGATGCAAATCTTTTAGCATCCTGCCTGAATTTTCCCATATCCTCCTGAGTATAGCCCTCTGCAATAAATAACAGGTCTACCTTTTTTGACGGATCTCCGGAGTAGTGGATTGTGTCTGTTTTAAAATTATGCTCTATCTCTCGCTTAATTAATTTATCGGCAGGATCTATGCTGAATTTTGCCAGTTGAGAAAACTTCCCGCTTGCCTTAACTCTCTCATAAAATATAAGATCTACCCTCTCTTTCGGAAATGGAATCCTGCAGGATCCGGTAAAAGCCATCTTGTTCTCTTTTGCCTCTGAAGTAGTACGCCACTCTTGAAAAAGGTTATTGAATCCTGCTGAATAAATAATTTTATTGTTCTCTTTCACCTCAATCCGGAACTCCCCATAATTGAAAGGGTCTGCCAGTTTGCTCCTTGTTCCGCTCCAATGTGGCTCCAGAGTAAGCCCCTCCAGATAAATATCCTGTTTTTCTGCATCTCCGGCAAATACCAGATCAATCCTGAGCCTCTCGCCTGTAAAATGGGTGTCAAAATCAATAGCCTGAGAGCGAAGCAGATTTGTAATAAGTAGCAGAGCGGTAAGTACAGCTATCCTTTTCATAAGATATGATATTTAAATTCCTGTATATGTAAACGGCGTGATTTTCCTCAACTCATCCTTTATGTTTTCGGAGACAGCAAGTTGGTCAATAAACTCCTTAATTGCATTGCTGTCGATTGGTCTTCCGGTTCTGGTAAGAGCCTTAAGGGCCTCGTAAGGCTTTGGAAAACCTTCTCTTCTGAGTATAGTCTGAATCCCTTCAGCAACAACTGCCCAGTTTGCCTCCAGATCTTCCCGGATGGCCTCTTTGTCAATGATAAGTTTTCCAAGCCCCTTTTCTATTGAGTTAAATGATATAATTGTATGGGCTATCGGGGTTCCCACATTCCTTAAAACAGTACTGTCAGTAAGGTCTCTTTGAAGCCTGGAGACAGGCAGTTTCTCTGCAAGATGTGTAAATATTGCATTAGCAAGTCCCAGATTACCCTCCGCATTCTCAAAGTCAATGGGGTTAACTTTATGAGGCATTGCCGATGAGCCAACCTCTCCCTCTTTGACTCTTTGTCTGAAATACTCCATTGATATATAGCTCCATATATCCCTGCAGAGGTCCAGTAAAATTGTATTAATCCTGGATAGATTGTGAAAAAGAGCAGAGAGGTGATCATAATGATCTATTTGTGTCGTTGGATATGATCTGTAGAGTCCAAGTTTCCCGTTTACAAAGGTCTCTGCAAAGTTGTTCCAGTCAATCTCAGGGTATGCAACATGATGAGCATTGAAATTTCCGGTTGCACCACCAAATTTTGCAGAGAATTTTGTGTGTTCCAGCATCTCAATCTGCTCTTTAAGTCTGGATACAAATACATAGATCTCTTTGCCCACCCTTGTGGGAGAGGCTGGCTGTCCGTGAGTTCTGGCAAGCATTGGTATATCAGACCACTCTTCAGACATCTCTGTTAGTTTGTTAAGAATGGATGAGAGTTTTGGAAGATATACATCTCTGATTCCCTCAAGAAGAGACAAAGGGACAGAGGTATTATTTATATCCTGCGATGTGAGTCCAAAATGGATAAATTCACCCATTTTCTCAAGGGCACTCCCTGAAATTCTCTCTTTTATAAAATATTCAACAGCCTTTACATCATGGTTTGTAATTTTTTCAATCTCTTTGATTCTCAGAGCATCCTCAATTGAGAATTTTCCGGAGATCTCCCTTAGAAGAGACTTCTCATTTTCAGTGACTGATTTTAGCTGAGGGAGAGGTATTTCGCACAGAGCTATAAAATATTCAATTTCAACAAAGACTCTGTACCGTATTAGAGCATATTCGGAAAAATATCCGGAAAGTTCTCTAACCTGAGAAGCATACCTTCCGTCAACGGGAGAGAGTGATGTAATTGGATGTTGTTGCATAATATTGCTTGATTAAAGAGTCAAAAATAATAATAAATTAAGCCTTTTCAGTTAGTTTTTTGTAGATTTTGACAATTTCAGAGGCCTCTTTAACATCGTGCACCCTTAAAATTGAGGCTCCGTTTATTAATGCTGTCAGATTAAGTGCGGATGTTGCATGTAATACATCAGATGGATCCTTTTCCAGTAGTTTATAAATCATACTTTTGCGAGAGAGACCTGCCAGGATGGGATAGTATTTACCGGAGTTACCTCTCTCAATTTTCAAATTATCCAGTTCTCTCAGAAGCTTGTAGTTCTGATCCAGGTTTTTAGCAAAACCAAATCCGGGGTCAATTATAATATCTTTGATTCCTGCCTCTGTGGCTCTGTTGATGAAGTCCTCAAAATACTCTCTTACTGTTAAAGTCACATTTTCGTAGTCACACATAGTTTGCATATTTTCAGGGGTACCCCTTTTATGCATTGCAATATACGGAAGCTCAAGCCGGGAAGCCATTTTTAACATATCTGGATCATCCTCTCCGGCAGAGATATCATTGATAATAAAATCTCCTACAAAGTCAAAGGCTCTTAATACAATAGATGATCTGAAGGTGTCAATAGAGATCTCGCTCTCCGGATAGTTAAGCAGCACCCTTTTAAGAGCCGGCTTAAGCCTTTCCCACTCCTCCTCTTCGCTTACAGGTATGGATCCGGGTCTTGTAGAGCAGGCTCCAAGGTCAATGATATCAGCCCCCTCTGACAGTAATTTTTCGTATCTCAGACAGAACTCCTCATCTGTTGAGCATCGGCTCCCTTCGTAAAATGAGTCATTATTTAGGTTTATAATCCCCATTATCAGAGGGCTGGATATTTTATCAATGGTTATCATCTTATCTCTTCTTTTTTGTCTAACTTTGTTTTCTGTCACAAATATAGCTGTTTTAATTATGTTGATTGTGCTTGAAGGACTGGACGGAGCAGGTAAATCTACCCAGATTGAGCTGTTACGCAGATATTTTGAAGAGAGAGGAAGAGAGGTTAGATTCCTCCATTTTCCAAGATATGATTCACCTGTTTATGGAGATCTTATATCCAGATTTCTCAGGGGAGAATTGGGCGGAATTGAAGAGGTTCACCCATTTCTGATAGCCCTCTTATTTGCAGGTGACAGAGGAGATGCCTCTTCTCAGATTAAAGAGTGGCTGGAGAGTGGTTGTGTGGTTATTCTTGACAGATATCTCTATTCAAATATTGCCTTTCAGTGTGCAAAAATTAATGACTTTGACCGTGCGGAAGAGTTGCGAAATTGGATTTTCCAGGCCGAATATGGCCATTTTGGTATTCCCAGGCCTGATAAAAACCTTTTTCTTGATGTACCGCTCTCTTTTGTTGACAGCAAACTAAACGGAAACAGAAGCGGAGGCGACAGAGAGTATCTTAAGGGAGCAAGGGACATACATGAAGAGAGTATCAAATTTCAGGAGAGGGTAAGGGATGTATACATAGCCGAGTGTGGCAGGGGAGAGGGACTTCGCAGGATTGACTGCTCATCCCCTGAGGGAGATATGCTAAAACCTGAAGAGATTTTTGAAAGGATCAGAGAAAATATTGAGCTATGAAATTTGTGAGGGCTATAGCAAGAGTTATTACCGGATTGGTTTTCCTGCTTGCCGGTTTTCTGAAGTTGGCGGACCCTGTAGGAAACGGATTGGTTGTAAGCGAGTATCTTAAAATTATCGGCCTCACTGATATGAGGACATTTGCTTTGATTATGGGGTTAATTCTCTCGGTAATCGAAGCTCTTATTGGAATCTCAATACTTCTTGGGCTCAGAATGCGGGTTGCTTCCAAGGCTCTTTTGGTATTTATGGCATTTTTCACGCTATTGACACTATATCTTGCGTTGGCAAATCCAATAAGCGATTGCGGCTGTTTTGGAGAGGCCTTTAAATTGACCCACTGGGAGACTTTTATCAAAAATATTGCTCTGCTTGTCGCATCATTAATCATATATTATCAGAGAGGTAAATTTATACCCGTTGCTCCGCCCGCGTGGGAGTGGGGAACAGTTGTCCTATATACCATGTTGCTTGGCGGTACAGGCATTTATGCCATAAACCATTTACCTTTGGTTGACTTTACACCGTTTCATACCGGTACAGATTTGAACGAGGAGCTTGCCCGAATAAGAGATCCAAGGAGGGCAGAATTTATAACAGAACTTATTTATGAGAAGGAGGGGAAAAGAGAGAAATTTTCAATCGATGAGATTCCGGATTCAACCTGGACATTTATTGATTCAAAAACAGTACCTGCATCAGTTGAGCGATTTCCATCTTTAACTGATTTTGCAGTTTCAGATTCATACGGAAAATATGTTACTGATTCCCTGCTCTCTTTAGAGAGAGTATTTATTACCGTGATTCCTTATATTGACAGATTATCTGCATCTCACTACACTACATTAAAATTGATTCACAATAAAATTGGAGACTCCAGCACTCCTCATATAGTATTGTGTGGAGCCTCAGGGGAGATTGCCGATAGTATTAAAAGAGCTGTAGGGGTTGATTGCGATGTGTATTATACAGATTTTAAAACACTGATAGCTCTTAATCGCTCAAATGGGGGAGTGGTCTATATGGCTGGAGGTGTTATTGGTGCAAAGTGGTCAATGATGGATTTTACCAAATTGGCTACCTCTTCAGGTGGTATTTCGGATATAAAAAATGCAGATGCTGAATTACTTTCGGCAGAGAGAAGAATAAAAGAGACCCTTATTGCAGAGATCTCAATTCTGTTTATTCTGATGCTTATTGTAGTAATGAGGTTTATTTTCAGATTTGCGTATAAACATAATATGTTACAGGAGAGCGCTCCTCAGATTGAGGGTACTTTAATAGGGAAAGAGTTAATAATGAAGAAGGTAAAACATTTAAAATGCAAGGTAGTATGGAGAGAGAGTCTTAAAACCATGAATACTCTTGGTCTGGATGTATACACCGATTGGTACGCTGCCCCTGCTGCTGAAGAGGAGCTAATTGAGTTGTTCAGTGTCGAGGAGTTAAACAATATGGAGAGGTTGGTCATTGGCTCCGGTTCAAATATTCTTTTTAAGGGAGATTTTGGAGGGATTGTAATTCACCCGGATATGGTTGAAATATCTGTAGAGGGAGATAATGAAGATGCTGTTTTACTTAGAGCCGGAGCTGGGGTGGAATGGGATTATCTTGTAAATTATACAGTTGACAGAGGATGGGGTGGACTTGAGAACCTTTCGCTAATTCCGGGTTGTGTAGGTGCCTCACCTGTTCAGAATATTGGTGCTTACGGAGCGGAGGCAGCCGATTCAATTATGTCTGTAAGATATTTTGATACAGTTAAGCTTCAGATGGTGGAGATTGATGGAGCCGATTGTAAATTTGGATACCGTGATTCAATATTTAAAAGAGAGCTTAAGGGAAGAACTATAATTACAAGCGTACTCTTTAAACTAATGAAGTATCCTGTAATAAACGGTAATTACGCAGACCTTTCAGATTCTTTATCAAAAATTGAGAATCCCGGAATTGCTGATATTCGTGAAATTGTTTGCAGAATCAGAGAGTCAAAATTGCCTGATCCAAAGGTTATAGGTAATGCCGGAAGCTTTTTTAAAAACCCTGTTATCTCTTCTGAAAAGGCCTCTGTCCTGAAAGATAAATATCCGTCACTAAAGATTTTTCCTGTTTCAGATGGGTTGAGCAAAGTTCCTGCCGCTTGGTTAATTGACCAGTGTGGATTCAAAGGTATGAGAAGAGGTAATGTTGGTGTTCACGAAAATCAGGCATTGGTTTTACTCGCTTTTGACGGGGCAAAAGGAAAAGAGCTCCTTGACCTTGCAGACGAAATTCGTACTGCTGTCAAGGAGCGCTTTGATATTGATATTGAACCAGAGGTTAATATCGTATGACCTGAAATCAGAGTTTTCTCTTTATTTCAACAATAGTGTAAGATTCAATAATATCTCCAACTTTAATGTCGTTGAAATTATCAACATTAAGACCGCAATCATAACCTGAAGCAACCTCTTTGACATCATCCTTGAACCTCTTAAGGGATCCAAGAGTTCCGGTATAGATAACGATACCATCTCTGATAACTCTTATCTTGGCACTTCTTGTGAGTTTACCCTCCTTAACCATACATCCGGCAATCGTTCCAACTTTTGAGATTTTGAATGTTTCACGAACCTCTGCAGTTGCAGTAATCTCCTCTTTCTCCTCTGGTGCAAGCATCCCCTCGATACCGCTTCTAACTTCGTTGATAGCATCGTAGATAACAGAGTATAGTCTTATCTCAATCTCCTCCTTATCTGCAAGTTTCCTTGCATTGGATGATGGTCTTACCTGGAATCCGATAATAATAGCATTTGATGCAGCAGCAAGGAGAACATCACTTTCAGAGATGGCACCAACTGCTTTATGTATGACATTTACATGAATCTCTTCATTAGAGAGTTTAATCAGAGAGTCTGACAATGCCTCTATTGATCCATCCACATCACCTTTTACAATTATATTAAGCTCCTGGAAGTTTCCAATTGCTATTCTTCTGCCAATCTCTTCAAGTGTAATGTGTTTCTGTGTCTTAAGACCCTGGATTCTTATGAGTTGCTCTCTCTTGTTTGCAATATCCTTTGCCTCTTTTTCATCATTCATTACATTGAAAATCTCCCCTGCAGCCGGTGCTCCGTTTAATCCAAGTATTGAAACAGGAGTAGAAGGACCAGCTTCTGCTATCTTCTGTCCACGCTCATTGAACATTGCCTTGATTTTACCGTGATAGCTTCCGCTCAGAAGGAAGTCACCAACCTTCATTGTACCAGTATGGACCAGAACAGTAGCAAGATATCCTCTTCCTTTGTCAAGTGAGGATTCAATTACTGTCCCGTTTGCATTCTTGTTAGGATTTGCCTTAAGATCCAGTAGCTCTGCCTCAAGCAGAATTTTTTCAAGGAGTTTGTCTACATTGAGTCCCTGTTTTGCGGAGATCTCCTGACACTGATATTTACCGCCCCAATCTTCAACCAGGAGGTTCATATTTGCAAGTTGCTCTTTGATCTTCTCGCCGTTAGCCCCCGGTTTGTCAATTTTATTGATTGCAAAAATCATTGGGACCCCTGCAGCCTGAGCGTGGTTAATAGCCTCTTTTGTCTGAGGCATCACAGCGTCGTCAGCCGCAATAATTATTATTGCAATATCTGTTACTTTAGCTCCCCTCGCACGCATCGCTGTAAAAGCTTCGTGACCAGGAGTATCCAGGAATGTTATTCTTTGTCCGTCAGGTAGTTTTACATTGTAGGCTCCAATGTGCTGAGTAATGCCACCAGCCTCACCGGCAATTACATTTGCTTTTCTGACATAATCAAGAAGGGAAGTTTTACCATGGTCAACATGTCCCATTACTGTAACAATTGGAGGTCTCGGCTGGAGGTTCTCCTCGGTATCCTGCTCCTCCTGTATCGCTCCCTGAATATCGGCAGTGATAAATTCCATTGTAAATCCAAACTCCTCGGCAACCAGTACCATGGCCTCAGCATCAAGACGCTGATTGATTGATACCATCAGACCAAGGTTCATACATGCCTCAATAACTTTTGTAACCGGAACATCCATCATTATTGACAGGTCGTTAACCGTTACAAATTCTGTTACTTTGAGAATGGTAGAGCTCCTCTCCTGCATCTCCTGCTCCTCCATCATCTTTTGACTGACCAGATCTCTCTTGTCTCTTCTGTATTTAGAACCCTTTGTTTTGCCTTTACCCTCAGTCATACGAGCGTAAGTCTCCTTAATCTGCTTTTGAACCTCATCTTCATCCACCTCAGATCTCACAGGTTTAAACCTGTCTTTAGATTTAACCAGATGTTTTGAGTCTTTTGAAGGTCTGAGATTTCTGGAAGTTGCAGCAGCAGCAGTAGCTGGAGTCTCATCTTTTTTAACTGTTTTGCGATCTGAACCTGCCTCTCTTGTAATATCAACCTTCTCTTTTCCGCTTTTATGAATTCTCTCTCTCTTGCCTTTATGAAGACGAGGCTCGCTCTTTTTCTTTTCAAACTGAGAGAGGTCCATTGTCCCACTAATTTTTGGGCCGGCAAGCTTCTCAACTTTTGTCTCAATATGTTCAATCGGAACAGGTGCCTGAGTCTCCTCTTTAGGTTCCTCTTTCTTAATGTTGATTTGAATTGGCTTTGCCTTTTTTGGATCTGTCTTTTTCTCAATCTTCTTTTCAACAAGCTTTTCAACAGGCTTTTCAATCGTTTTCTCAATTGTTTCCTCGGCTGCTTCTGTGATAATCTCTGCAACAGGCTCTTCTGTCGGTTTTTCAACCATTGTTTCAACCGTTGTTTCAACCGGTTTCTCTGCCGGTTCTTTTACAGGCTCTTCAACAGGTATCTCTGCAGGCTTTTCGATAGGCTTTTCAACCGGGATCTCTACCGGCTTTTCTACTACAGGAGCCTCATTAACTACTGGTTTAACCTCAGGAACAACGATTGGTTCAGCTTTAACTTCCGGTTTCTGGGGAGTCGCCGGGTGTTGCTGATGGAAAGGTTTATCGAGGTCAATTTTTCCAACTATCTTGGGTTGTGGGGGTTCCACGATGGTGGTTTTGATAAAAACCTCTCTGACATGAGGATCATAATCACTGTCATCGTGTTTATTCATCTCTGCCTTTTCAGTAATATCCTTCACCTTAATTGCAACTTTCTTGGACTGCTCTTTGATAAGTTGCTCCTTACCAAACTCTTTTTGAATGAGAGCATAGACATCCGGCGTAATCTTAGTGATTGGTTTAAGGTCTATGTCAATTTTTTTGGATTTAAGGAAATCAGCCAAGGTCCCCAGCCCAATGTTGAATTCCTTGAGAACTATGTTAACTCTTATATTTTCGCTTTCTGTCATATGTCTGCACTCTGTTTTTTAATTGTTCTCCTCAAATTCTGAGTTCAATATTTTTTTAACTTCCATAACGGTTTCTACCTCAAGATCAGCTCTTCTGGCAATCTCGGCATCTGGTATAGCAAGGACGCTTTTTGCTGTATCACAACCAATTGATTGAAGAGCTTTGATAACCCACTCATCAATTTCGTCAGAAAACTCCTCTAAAAGGACATCATCTTCATCTTCGTCAATTTCACGGAAGACTTCTATCTCCATCCCTACCAATTGCCCGGCAAGCTTAATATTGCTTCCTCCCTTGCCAATTGCAAGTGATACATCGCTTGGATTCAGCGATACAAAAACTTTCTTTATATCATCGTGAATCTTGACTGAAGTTATTTTTGCGGGACTCAATGCTCTCTGGATAAGAAGCTGCATATTTGAAGTCCAGTTAATTATATCAATATTTTCGTTGCGAAGCTCTTTAACTATTCCGTGTATTCTAGAACCCTTTACCCCCACACATGCTCCAACAGGGTCAATTCGTTCGTCGTAAGACTCCACAGCCACCTTTGCTCTCTCTCCCGGAATACGAACAATTTTTTTGATCGTAATTAATCCGTCGAAAATCTCTGGTACCTCTTGTTCAAAAAGCCTCTCAAGGAATTCATTTGCAGTCCTGGAGAGAACAATAACAGGGTTGTTGTTTTTCAGATCTACCCTTGCAACAACAGCTCTTACAGAATCTCCCTTGCGGAAAAAGTCTGATGGAATCTGTTCAGTTTTTGGGAGAAGAAGTTCATTCCCCTCTTCGTCCATTACAAGAACCTCTTTTTTCCATACTTGATATACCTCACCAACAACAACCTCTCCCACTCTCTCCTTATAGGTATTGTAAAGGTTGGCCTTTTCAATATCCATTATTCTTCCTGACAGGTTCTGGCGAAGGTTAAGTATCCCTCTTCTTCCAAAGGCCGATAGTCTGACCTCCTCCGGGTAAAGCTCTCCAACTTGAAGTGAATCGTCAATTTTTGACACCTCTTCAAGTGAAATCTGAGAGGTTGGATCTTCAACCACCTCAACAACCTCCCGGTTTCTCCATATTTCAAAGTCTCCTTTGTCTATGTTTATGATGATATCAAAGTTGTCTGCAGTACCATACATCTTAATGAGCTGATTACGGAAGACATCTTCCAGTACACTCATCATAGTAGGACGGTCAATGTTTTTCAACTCTTTGAATTCAGCAAATGTGCTTATTAAATTTAACCCTTCCATAATAGGTAAGTTCCTTTATTGTATTACTTGAAATTTATTACAGGTTTGGTGGATTTGATTTCTGAAAACTGAAGAGCCCTTTTTTCAATTACTCTCTCTTTTTTCTTCTTCCCTTCTACTTTTATACTCTTCTCTTCGCTTATCTCTATGCTTTCATTGTCAGCGTTTTCCAATATCGCCTTGATTTTTGAGCCGCTCTTTAAAACAACTTCAACCTCTTTGCCTATATATTTATGATATTGTCTTAATACTTTAAAAGGCTGATCAAGTCCCGCTGATGTGACAGTAAGAGAGTAATCATCGCTCTCCCGGTCAAAACGCTCTTCAATAATATTGTTTATATCAATACAGTGTGACAGATCAACTCTGCCCTCTGAATCAACAGTTACCTCTATGTCATTCTCTTTACTTATCTCAACTGAGACAAGGAAGAGTGAATGCGACTCAAGGTAAGACTCTATGGCTTCTGCTATTTTTTCGTTTGAAATCATTATGTGCTGTAAATGTAATAAATAAGGGGACTGCCGTCCCCTTATCTCCTTTTCTCAAATCCGGTGCAAATATAGGTATATTTTTTTTACTATGAAAATATTTTTTATTAATACCTTTACTGAATGATACAGCAGTATAAAATAATTAATGATCCGGTTCATGGATTTATAAACATTCCAGGCGGAATAATCCTTGATATAATTCAACATCCACTCTTTCAAAGACTCAAAGAGATTAAGCAACTGGGACTTACATCATTGGTTTACCCCGGTGCCTGCCATACAAGGCTTAACCATGCCCTTGGAGCTATGCACCTGATGAATGAGGCTGTGAATTCATTAAGGACAAAGGGTGTTATTATTGATGAGAGTGAGCAGGAGCAGGCTATGGTTGCTATACTGCTTCACGATATTGGCCACGGACCATTCAGTCATGCCCTTGAAAATAATATAATTAAGGGAGTATCACACGAAGAGATTACTTTGCAGTTGATGGATATTATCAATAAAGAGATGAACGGAAAAATCTCTGTTGCAATTGATATTTTTACCGGGAAATACTCCAAAAGATTTCTCCATCAGCTAGTATCCAGTCAGCTTGATGTTGACAGGCTTGATTATTTAAGACGAGACAGTTTCTTTTCCGGAGTAGCCGAGGGTATGATAGGCCATGAAAGAATTATTAAAATGATGACTGTCAAAAATAACAATTTAGTAATAGAAGAGAAAGGTATCTACTCTGTTGAAAAATTCCTGATTTCTAGAAGATTGATGTACTGGCAGGTCTATCTTCATAAAACTGTAATAGCAGCAGAACAACTTCTTGTAGAGATAATAAACAGGGCAAGAGAGATTCACTCAGCATCTTCTTCACTAAAGGGCTCTCCTTCGCTACTCTATTTTCTTGAAATGTCAGTTGAGATAAACTCAATGTCTAATCCTGAGGTACTGGATATGTTCGCCAGACTGGATGATTCTGATGTTATCTCTGCAATTAAACAATGGTGTATTAATGAAGACATTGTTCTGTCCAGGCTTTGCAGAATGCTTGTCGAAAGGAGACTCCCCCATATAGAACTCTCAAAAGAGCCATTTGATGGCATAACTTTTGAGGCAAAGATCAGCGAGTTTGAAAGAACTTACAACCTTCCGCGGGAGTATTCCCGTTATTTTGTCAAAACAGGAGAGGTGCAAAACAGAGGATACGACCAAAACGAGGAGAACATAAGGATATTGACAAAAAATGGAGAGAGCTGGGATATTTACGAAATTTCCGATATGCTCTCTTCTAAAGCTTTTTCCCAAATCACCAAAAAGTATTTTCTTTGCACTCCCAAAAATTTTTACATTTAGATGGAACTTAAAGCAAGGGATATTGCCGAACATCTGAAAGGGACCGTAATTGGTAACCCTGATGCAGTTGTGAAGACAATGTCAAGAATAGAAGATGGCCGGGAAGGATCTCTCTGTTTTCTCGCAAATCCCAAATATGAAGCTTATATATATAAAACAAAAGCAAGTGTTGTTTTAGTTAACAGGGATTTTGTTCCCTCTTCTCCGGTGACCTCCACAATGGTACAGGTTGATAATGCGTATGAGGCTGTAGCTGTAATGCTGGGACTATTTAATTCAATGAAAGAGTCCAGGAGAGCCGGGAGATCATGGAGAGCCAGTGTAGCATGGAGTGCAAAAGTTGGAAAGGGTAGCTATATAGGGGCTTCTTCACATATTGGAAAAAGATCAGTTATAGGAAAGGGTGCCCAGATAATGGAGCAGGTTTACATTGGAAACGATGTTACCATTGGAGATGGTTCTGTTATTCATCCGGGAGTAAGAATTTACTCAGGATCAGTAATTGGTGCTGATTGTATTATTCATTCAAATGCTGTTATTGGTGCCGATGGTTTCGGTTTTGCCCCCTCTGCTGACGGGAGCTATAAAAAAATTCCCCAAACCGGTAATGTCATTATAGAAGATAATGTTGAGATTGGTGCCGGTACTACAATAGACAGAGCTACAATGGGATCAACAATAATAAGGAGAGGTGTAAAACTTGATAATCTAATCCAGATTGCTCATAATGTAGAGATTGGAGAGAATACAGTAATTGCTGCTCTCGCAGGAGTGGCCGGGTCTGCTAAAATCGGCAAAAATTGTCAGATAGGTGGGCAGGTGGGTATATCAGGACACATTACTGTAGCTGATAATACAAAAATAGGCGCTCAGGCCGGGATTATGAGCAGTGTCAAGAGCGAGGGAGAGGTTCTTCTTGGATCTCCTGCAATTGATGCTAAAGAGTATTTAAGAGCCTATGCTATGTTTAAAAAATTACACAAAAATCAATAAATTACTATCTTTGCCAAGTTTTACACATCCAGAATCTTTATGCAAGTTAATCAAAGAACATTAAATCAATCATATACATTTTCAGGAAAGGGTTTGCACACTGGAGTGCATGTTACTATGTTTATTACACCCGCCCCTGAAAATCACGGCATTAAATTTAAAAGGGTTGATCTGCCGGGTGAACCAATTGTGGAAGCAATAGCAGATTTTGTAGCCCCTTCTGCCAGAAATACAACATTAGTTAAGGGTGAGGCCTCTGTTGCCACACCTGAACATATACTTGCAGCTCTTTATGGTCTGGGTATTGATAATGCTCTTATATCTCTTGACGGACCGGAAGTTCCAATTCTTGACGGAAGTTCAAAGCTATATGCGGAGGCTTTTTCAGAAGGGGGATATCAGGATCAGGATGCAAAAAGAGTATATTTTGAGGTTAAGGAGAAGATTGTAGTCAGAGATGAGGAGAGCGGGACTGAAGTCTCTGTTTATCCTGACGATATGTTTTCTGCAGAGGTGATGATAGATTTTAATTCAAAAGTCCTGGGTCATCAGTTTGCCAGATATGATGAGAAAACAGATTTTAAAAATGAAATAGCGCCGTGCAGAACATTCGTTTTCTTTCACGAACTGGAGCCACTGTTTAAAAATAACCTTATAAAAGGGGGAGATCTTAACAATGCAATTGTAATTGTGGAGAATGAGGTCCCTCAGGAGGAGCTTGAAAGGTTGTCAAATCTGTTTGGTGAAAGGAGGTTGGAAAGGGGATCTGCCGGTTATCTTAACCATTTGGAATTACAGTTTGACAACGAATGTGCAAGACATAAACTATTAGATGTACTTGGAGATATTGCCCTTGCCGGCTTCTACTTTAAAGGCAAGATAATTGCAAATAAACCCGGACATAAGGTAAATACCAAAATTGCCCAGCTGCTGAGAAAAGCTGCAAAAGAGTTCTTCTCAAAACCAGTAGTTCCAAAGTTTGATTTAAACGACGAACCTCTTGTTGATATTAACGGAATAAAAAAACTTCTGCCGCACAGACCTCCGTTCCTGATGGTTGACAGAATTATTGAGATGACACCTCACCATGTAGTAGGTGTTAAAACAGTAGGTGTTAATGAGGGATTTTTTATCGGCCATTTCCCGGAAGAGCCTGTTATGCCGGGAGTATTGATAATTGAGGCAATGGCACAGGTTGGTGGTATATTGGTGCTCTCTGAACTTGATGAGCCTGAGAGATACTCAACATATTTTGCCAAAATTGATGGAGTCAAATTCAAAAAGAAGGTTGTACCCGGAGATGTTCTTGTAATCAGACTGACTTTGACTGCTCCTTTAAGGCGTTCAATTGTCTGTATGAAGGGAGAGGCATTTGTAGGTGATACTCTTGTATGTGAAGGCGAGATGGTTGCTCAGGTCATCAAAAATAAATAGAAAGATAGAAAAGGAATTAAATATATGAATTATATTCATCCGAATGCAAAAATAGGAACAGGTGTAACAGTTGACCCATTCTCCTATATAGCTGAAAATGTTGAGATAGGAGAGGGTACCTGGATTGGACCCCATGTGACTATTTTGGATTATGTGAAAATTGGTAAGAATTGCAAGATCTTTCCGGGTGCTGTCATTGGTGCAATACCTCAGGATCTGAAGTTTGCCGGTGAAATTACCTATGTAGAGATTGGAGATAATACTACAATAAGGGAGTGCGCTACAGTTAACAGGGGAACCTCTTTTAGCGGAAAAGGAGTCACCAGGATTGGAGAAAATTGTATGGTAATGTCTTATGTCCATGTGGCTCACGATTGCAGAATCGGGAACAATGTAATTCTTGTGAGCTATGTTGCTCTTGCAGGAGAGACAAATGTTGATGATTATGCTATTATTGGCGGCCATTCAGCTGCTCATCAGTTTACAAATATTGGTGCACATGCTATGATTTCAGGTGTGTCCAGTATTTATAAGGATGTTCCTCCATATGTTCTGGCAGGACACAGACCCCTGGCATATTTTAACCTGAATATAGTTGGTCTTAGAAGAAGGGGATTCTCAAATGAGCAAATTCAGCAGATAAGTGATATTTACAGGGTAATCTACAGAAGCGGATTGAATACTTCCGACGCCTGTGCCAAAGTTGAGGCAGAATTTGAAGAGACGCCTGAAAAGAGAATTATTCTTGATTTTATTAAATCATCAAAAAGAGGGATAATAAAGAGAACTACAGATACCATTGAAGAGTAGAGTCAACAGGGTGATACTCTCAACTGCTTATCTTCCTCCTGTTGAGTATATAAGTGCAATATACCATTCAGAAAAAGCAGAAATAGAGCAGTACGAGAGGTATCAGAAACAGAGTTACAGAAGCCGTTGTCACATTTATGGTGCCAGCGGCCTTCTTCCTTTAACTATACCCGTATCCAGATTAAACGGTCATTACCTCCCAATAAGAGAGATGAAGATTGATTATTCGGGAAAGTGGCAGCAGGAGCATTGGAGAGCCATTGTATCTGCATACAGAACATCTCCCTTCTTTGAATATTATGAAGATGACTTTGCCCCCTTCTACAAAACAGTTAAACATGAGAATCTTTTTGATTTCAATTTAGAGTTGATTAATCTGATTTGCCAGCTTACCGGGATTAATTGTAAATTGGAATTATCCTCAGAGTTCAACCATACATACGATGAATCGTTAATAACAGATCTGAGAGAGGTTATTCATCCCAAAAAATCACCATATACACCCTCCGCTAAAAAAGAGAGTGGGCAATACTTTCAGGTATTTGCCCACAAACATGGTTTTATTCCAAATCTTTCATCCGTAGACCTTCTCTTCAATGAAGGTCCTGATTCCATAAGTTATCTCTAAAAACGGAATCCGAATGTTACATATAGCTTGTTAGCAGAAGATGTAAGAAATCCTTCCGGAGCACCTACGCCAGAGTAGTCCTGGTAAAGTTTTAATCTCTCCTTTATTGCAACTCTGTGTTGGAAAGAGAGGTCAAGGAAAAATCCGCCATTGCTGTTAAATCCTGCCCCGGCAGATATGAATGAAAAGTCATTTGGATTACTCTTCTCCGCATTCTGATAGTATGAATATCCTGCGCGCAGTGCAATATTTTTAAAAGGTTTTACCTCTGCCCCAAGACGGAAGTTTTTTGCAAACCTGAAATCTTTACTGATATCGTCGTTTTCGTTAGTAAAAGCGTTGTTCCCATTTTCACTCTTTACAAGACGAGTAGTATTGTATGCTACACCTTCAACATCAGCGGAAATAATTGCGAATCTGCCAAACACATAGGAGATTCCCGCTCCGAGTTTAAGAGGTGAAACCATCCCGAAAGAGTATTCCCCTAATGGAGAGAGAAGTGTCATCGTTTCCGGATTAAGTCCGGTAATACTTGAGGTCATCTGCTCCTCCCAGGATTCGGTTAAAGACATAATTGTAGGAGTAGTTAGTGTAGCTCCAAGTCTAAGACCGGCAACCGGCAGAAAGATTACTCCAAGTTTTGCATTTAATCCAATACCATTTGTGCTCTGTCTGAATGTGTGATCCATATACTTGAAGCCGGTCTGGAAATTAGCCGGATTTTGAGCACTCTCTTTATATCTCTGATAATCTGTATAACTTAATGCCTGTATCCCAATATTTGCACCAAGGAAAAGTTTGGTTCCAATTCTTCCTCCAATATTTACAAGTATCTCAGTCTGATTACCCATTGTCTCTCTTGTAAAACTCTGATTAAGAGGTCCCCCGATGCTTATATAATCACCATCAAGATTCTCTGTTGCCGCAATATATTCATTATTTGTCCCTGGTAAAAGATCAAGGAGAGTTGAGTTCCATGCGAGTACATTCCTCCAGGGCAATCCAATATTGTATGGGTATGTATCGCCCTCAAATGTTACATCAAGTTCAGAAGAGGCTGTTCCATTTGTCCCGGATGCAACTGATCCAAGCCAGGAGCTCCCCGCTGTGGTCCCTTTTGCACTGAAACGGGAGTTGAAATCGTTTATCCTGTTAACAGCAAAGGATATGCTAAGGGAAGAGTTTCTTCCTCTGTTTAAAGAGGAGAGGTTGCTTATATAACCCATTGACGAGAGGGTTGGTTTATTTCTCAAATCAGACATGGATGTGCTAAGATACTTTGTTTTGGAAGGTGCAAACACCATTGATGGTGTCACAGAGAATTCAGAATATTTGTATACTCCTGATGAGGCCGGATTGATGCTGAGAGCACCAACATCTCCTCCAAGTGATATAAATGCATTTCCCATTGCTGATGTTCTTGCGCTGCCCTCGTAGAATGTCTGGGAGAAAAGAGCTGCTGTTGCAACATATGGATTCTGGCCAAGTCTGAGTGCGTTGTGTGAATAAGACTGTCCGTTGACAGCAATACTAAAGATAACTGTTGCTGCCAGTAATATCTGTTTTTTCATCATTTTCTTTGTTTGTTATTATCTTCTGTAGCCTGACCCACTGCTGTTGGAAGTACCGGTTGATGTCCCTGATGAACTTCTTCCTGCAGATGATGATGAAGAGCCGGATGTTGATCTCGTTGCTGAAGTTTCACTTCTGCTGTATGATGAGGAGTTGTTTACTGAATTGCTCCTTTCATATGAACGATTATCCCTCTCTCTGCTGCTGTTATTTCTCTCGTAAGAGTTTCCTCTTCCGGACTCATTTGAAGAGGATCTTGTTACAACCGGATTGGTTGCAGTACTTCTTCTGTATGTGCCGGTTGATTGTTCTCTTTCGGTTGAGTTGCTTCTGCCCTGATTACTTCTGTTATAAGTTGTGCTTCTCTCTCTGGAATTTACAGTGCCCTCACCATAGCTTATACCTTGACCTGAAGAGTTTCCTCGTCTGTAAATACTATTGGTTACCGGAGTTGATGTGCTCTGTTCGTTTCCTCTGGTAGTAGACCTGGTTGCAGAAGTAGTCTGTCTTGGAATGCTGGTTATAACAGCTCTCTCCCTGTTATCTGCAGTACCACCCTGCCTGGTGTCAGTAACTCTCTTACCATATACCTTTCCACGGATTCTGTTACTGTTCTGGTGTTGATAATTGGAATCTGTGTAGTAGTAATAGTATGGATCAGAATATCCGTTATAGGGAGAGTATCCGTAATTTCCGTAGTAGTTGTAAATTGGATAGTGTCCGCCATAGTACCAGTATGGATTCCATGGATCATAGTATGCTCCGTAGGAGTAATAAATGTCATAGAAGAACGGATCTCTCCAGTAGTATGGATAAGCAGAGTAGAAACTCCATGGTCTGTGGAATCTGCTGTAATACCTCCAGCTCCACGGGTTGTATCCCCACATCCAAGGTCTGTAATAGTCCCAGTCATCCCATCTGCTCTCGATATGAAGATTGATTGTGTAGTCCGGAGAATCAAACTTTCTGAGCAGCTCCTCGTAAGATATTGATTCATCAATGACAAGATATGTATTCTCTTCGTCAATGTTTACCGGTATATCCACGGTTTTGTTCTCGTCCATATAGACAACCTGGGCTTTTTTACCATTGACAATAAGTGTAGAGGTTTCGGCAGTACGGTTTTTCAGATCCTGTAGTCTTGAGTCTGTAGCAGAGACATATACTTTGTTTTCAGTACCTGAGTAAATTGCGTCATCAAATCTTGAAGACGCATATTGGCCGGATGTTCCGCAAGCTGCTGCGATTAATCCTGTTATAGCCAGAGCAAAAATGCTGTTTTTCATATCACACCTCCTGTGTTTTATTTTTTTTGTACTTTTGTGCCTTCATTGCAAATATAGACAAAAAACGTACCATATAAAACAAAATAATTACCAAAATGGCAAAAGAGATAAGCAACAGAGAGGAAAATTATTCACTTTGGTACAATAACCTTGTAATTAAAGCAGATTTAGCTGAAAATTCAGCTGTTAGAGGCTGCATGGTTATTAAGCCATACGGATATGCAATTTGGGAAAAAATTCAAGCTCAGCTTGATAAGATGTTTAAAGAGACAGGTCATGTCAATGCATATTTCCCTCTGTTCATTCCAAAATCTTTTCTTAGTAAGGAGGCTGAACATGTTGAGGGTTTTGCAAAAGAGTGTGCTGTAGTAACTCACCACAGACTTATGACAAATCCTGACGGACCGGGGGTAGTTGTTGATCCGGATGCAAAGCTTGAAGAGGAGTTGATTGTAAGACCTACATCAGAGACAATTATCTGGAATACATATAAAAACTGGATTAAGTCATACAGAGACCTTCCAATTCTGGTCAATCAGTGGGCAAATGTTGTGAGGTGGGAGATGAGAACAAGGCTGTTTCTTCGTACTGCCGAGTTTCTCTGGCAGGAGGGACATACTGCTCACGCCACAAAAGAGGAGGCTATTGAAGAGACTCAGAAAATGGTTCAGGTATATGCAAAATTCGCAAGAGAATTTATGGCTCTGCCAGTACTTGTTGGCTCTAAAACCGAGAGTGAAAGATTTGCAGGAGCATTAGACACTTTGTGTATTGAGGCCCTTATGCAGGATGGAAAAGCACTTCAGGCGGGTACATCTCATTTTCTTGGACAAAATTTTGCTAAAGCATTTGATGTTCAGTATCAGAGTAAAGAGGGGTCCCTCGAATATGTGTGGGCTACATCCTGGGGGGTTTCAACAAGGTTGATGGGAGCACTGATTATGGCTCACAGTGATAATAACGGACTTGTACTTCCTCCTAAACTTGCTCCTATCCATGTTGTTATGGTTCCAATTTTTAAAACAGAAGAGGAGAGTGAGAAGATTATTACTAAGATGAAGGAGATAAAAGAGGGTTTGGAAAAGCTTGGAATCACCTCAAAAATTGATGACAGGGATAATCTCAGATCAGGCTTTAAATTTGCCGAGTGGGAGCTGAAGGGTGTTCCTGTGAGAATAGCAATAGGCCCTCGTGATTTGGAAAATGGTACAATAGAGCTTGCCAGGAGGGATACACTTACAAAAAGCTCCGTAAGCAGAGATGGTGTTGAAGAGCACATTAAAGCACTCCTTGATGAAATACAGGACAATATTTATAATAAAGCATATAAATTCAGGGAGGAGAACACTTTTGAAGTTAATGACTGGGAGACATTTAAATTGAAAATTGAGGATGGCGGATTTCTTTTATGTCATTGGGACGGAACTGCAGAAACAGAGGAGCGGATAAAGGCTGAAACCAAAGCAACCATCAGATGTATTCCTCTTGAAAATGTAAAAGAGGAGGAGGGTCTTTGTATCTATTCCGGAAAACCATCCAAAAGAAGAGTTATATTTGCAAGAGCATATTAATATTTAATTAAAGGTTTTACAAATGGCATCAGATTTACCGTCCCGACAGAGGGATATTCTCGAGGGACTTAACCAGAAATCAAGGACCAAGGTCCATGTTTTTAATCAGACAATGGAGGTCTTTAATCAGCTTAAGGATGTTCTAAATGAGATGAGTAATGATCTTAATGATCTTCTCGAGAATTTTAACGGTAATGACAGACGTGTCAGGCTGGAATACAGAGACAGAGGGAAATTTGAAGCAGAATTAAAGTTTGCGGATGATGTGCTAATTTTTAGTATGCACTCAGATATATTCCAGTTTGACAGAGATCACCCTGCCTGGAAGAGTGAATTTCTAAAGGCAGATTCTGCAAATTCATATTGCGGTATTATTAATGTCTATAACTTTTTGTCAGATTCACTTAAATTCAACAGACAGGAGGACCTCGGTTACCTGGTAGCAAGAATTTTTGTCAATAAAGATAAGTTCTTTATGGTAGAGGGAAAGAGACAGCCAAAGAGATCTGTCTCCTCATTTGGTAAAAAACAGCTGACCAGAGAAGAGCTCGTTTCTGTTGTAGAGACTTCTGTACTTTATACACTCTCTTTTGATCTTCTTGTTCCACCATTTGACCTGGTTAAAATGGCCTCTGTTGAGCAGATTAACGACAAAATTGAGAGTGCCAAATTGCAAACAGGTAAAAGACTCGGTTTTAATTATAATTCAGACGATGTTCTGGACGATTAACAATTTTTAATTTATTATGGGAAGGATAAACTATCTGTTATCAATTTTTTTGATTTTAGGTCTATCTAATGTTGCAGCTGCTCAGGAAGTAAAGAGCGGGCAACAGGTTGTTAACCTAAGTGCTCACCAAAAAATTGCTTTTGATATTGCAAATAGTATAAAGATGCCTGAGTTGGTAAAGAAGGAGCCCCCAAAACCAAATCCGTGGACAAAGGGTACTCAGGTTCAGATAGGATTTTCTCAGATGTCGCTGACTAACTGGGCTGCCGGGGGTTTCTCCTCTGTGGCACTCAATGCATATGTTAATAAGTTCAACCACTGGGAGATTGATAAAATGTTCTGGGAAAACAGGCTTCAGCTTGCCTGGGGGTTTATTAACTCTTTTGGTGATAGATTTAAGAAGAGCGATGATAAGATAATTTTTGACAGCAAATTCGGCTATAAGTCTTTTAAGAAGGTCTTTATTTCAGCTGCATTTAATTTCAGATCTCAATTCACAAACTCGTTTAACTATCCCGCATCCGGCAACAAGGTTCTTGTCTCCGGCCCCTTCTCTCCTGCTTACATATCTTTTGGTATAGGTCTTGATTATAAACCGGCAAAACCTGTCTCAATTAACTTTTCACCACTCACAAGCAATCTCGTGATTGTTTCTCAGGAGAGTCTGAGGGTAAAATATGGTAACAGAATTGATCAGCCTGCTAAGCTTGAACTTGGAGCTCAATTGAAAATAGATTACAAACAGCAATTGACAAAAGATCTGGCAATTGCCTCAAACCTTGTGTTTTTCTCTGATTTTCTGCATAACCCGCAGAATATTAAGGTTTACTGGGATCTGTTTATTGACAGTAAAATCAACAGATATTTCTCCGCAAATATCAGAACAAACCTAATTTACGACGACAATATTTTAATTCCGGATAAGGATGGGCTCCTTGATAAAAGAGTTCAGTTCAAAGAGATTCTGTCAGTTGGATTCTCTTACACATTTGGCCAGATAAAGAAATAGAATCAGTTATTATGTTAAGGGAGAGGTTTAAAAGTAAATTGCTCTCTCTGGTAACTCCCGGAGAGGAAGTTTCGGGAGGTAAAGTTCCGGGAGTACTTCTTGCTGTAAGCGGAGGTGTTGATTCAATGACAATGGCTCATCTGTTTCATTCAATTGGTTATAATAACTTCTCAGTTGCTACTGTTAATTTTTCACTCAGGGGAGAGGAGAGCGATGGAGATATGCAGCTGGTTCAGGATTGGTGCAGAGAGAGGGGAATTGTTTGCTATTCTAAGAGATTTGATACTGAATCTTATGCAAATGAGTCTGGTATTTCAACTCAGATGGCAGCCAGAGATTTAAGATATGGATGGTTCTCCCAGCTTTGTAACGATATTGGCATTTCTTATCTTGCTGTTGCTCATAATCTTAATGATAAAATAGAGACTCTTTTTATTAATCTTATAAGAGGTACTGGGATAAATGGATTGTCTTCAATAAAAGAGTCATCTAATCCGGCTGGATTTGGGATGACCGTTATAAGACCTTTAATTGAATTCTCAAGGGAGGAGATTCTAGTCTACTCTGATTCTGAAAAGGTCCCTTTCAGACATGACAGTACCAATTTTGAATCCCATTACTCAAGAAATAAGATCAGAAATCAGGTATTTCCGGTATTCAAGGAGATTAATCCATCCTATCTCAAGACGCTGGAGAGGGAGATTTCTCTCTTTTCCGATGCTGCTAAAGTTATTGAGCAAAGGTTTGATGAGATTAAAGGGATGGCCCTCTCAATTTTAACAGGTGGTAATGAGATTGCAAGGATATCAATACCTGTACTCAGGAATTTTGGAAACGAAAAATATTGGCTCTATTTGCTGCTTGAGGAGTGGGGCTTCTCACCCGATGTTGTAAATGATATATATAATTCTTTAGATTCTCAGTCAGGCAAGCTCTTTTATTCAAGTGGTTACGAGCTGCTCAAGGATAGGAATTATTTAATTATCAGAGATATATCCGCAAGTGCTATTGATGATATTGACTTAAACATTATCTCTGTCAAAATTTATGATGTAACCTCAGGTTTTAAACCCTTGCCCTCAAACATTATATTTTATCTTGATGCGGATTTAACAGGCGAGAATATTCTTTTCAGAAGATGGCGTGACGGAGACAGGTTTAATCCATTAGGGATGAAGGGGAGCAAAAAGATAAGCGATTTTCTGACAGATTTAAAAAGAGACAGATTCAGTAAAGAAAAGAGAATTGTGGCCACTACTGAAGATGACAGAATTATTTGTCTTCTCGGAGAGCGTATTGACCACAATTATCGTATAACCCAAGATACCAGAAGAGTATTGGAAATATCCCTTAATATATAGTTTTAAAGAGCTATTTCTACATTAAAAGGTAATCTTGCAAAATTTTTGACCCCACTCTCTCTCTTTAGCGACTTGTATGCCTTTTCAATCAGTAATTCCGGAGAAGAGATAACCTTTGCACTACTTTCCATTTCAGAGAATGTCTCCAGGAGTTTGTCCATTTGAGATTTTATTACCGGGTATTCAACTAATCTCCAGTTCTCTATACCGGCCATTGCCGCAGCACTGTTTATGGCATCAACCAGACCACCTTTTTCGTCTGCCAAACCAATTTTTAGGGCGTCTGCTCCTGACCATATTCTGCCTTGACCAACTGAGTCAACTCCCTCAATAGAGATAGCTCTTCCTTTTGATACCAGCTCAATGAAATCTGAGTAAATCTCCTCTACACCACCTCTTATAAACTCAATCTCTTCGTTGTTCAATGGTCTGTATCCGCTCATTATATCACTGTGCTTGTTGGTGTTTACGCTGTTTGAATATATATGCAGATGTTTGTTCATTGCCTTCTGGGCATTAATGACCATACTGAACACTCCTATTGATCCGGTCAGGGTAGAGTTGCCTGTGAAGATTTTATCTGCATTGGAGGCAATCCAGTATCCGCCGGATGCTGCATAATCACCCATACTTACAACAACAGGTTTGTTCTCTCTAAGCAGAGCAAGCTCTCTTTCAATTATGTCTGAGCTCTGTGCAGATCCTCCCGGAGAGTTAACTCTTAAAACAACAGCCTTTATCGTGCTGTCTTTGTTAATCTTTGATATTAGCTCCTGGAATGTGTCAGAAGCAATATTTTCATCTGACTTACCCATTATTATGTCTCCGTTTGCATAGAGGACCGCAACTTTGTTTTTCTGTTTAAAGTCTGTTTTCTTACTGGCTTTAGAGTAAGCAGAAGAAGAGATAATTTTAAGATCTTTCTCCTCTTCAACTCCAAAAAGATTAACAAGATTCTTTGTCAGTTGGTCCTTGTACAATAGCTCATCTACAAGACCTGCATCAAGCACATCTTTAGCATTTGCCAGTTCCAGATTATCGGCAAGAAGATCTATTTTCTCTGCCGGGATACCTCTTGATTCAGATATTGCCTGAGTCCATCCGTTCCAGACAGAAGATATATAAGCCTGCAGTTGCTCTTTGTTCTCCTCACTCATTTTGTTGCTGATGAACTGTTCGGCGGCAGCTTTGAATTTACCATGCCTTATAAGTTGTACTTCAACCCCTGTTTTGTCAAGCAGATCTTTAAAAAATAACGGACTCATACTAAGCCCTGTCAGTGTAGCTGTTCCTGCAGGATTCAGATATACCTTGTCTGCAGCAGAGGCCAGATAGTATGCCCCCTGGCTGTAGTTGTCTGCATATGCTATGACAGGCTTGCCACTCTCTCTGAATCTGATAAGTGCCTCCCTTATCTCTTCAATATGTGATATGCCTGCATTCACCTGGTTTACATTCATATATATGAACTTGATCCTGGGGTCAGATGCGGCACGATCAATTGTCTGAACAAACTCTAATATTCCTGAGCTTTTACTGGTTTCTGAACTAAAAGGGTTTAGTGAAGAAAAAGGATCTTCAACCGATTGCTCTGTTATTGCAGGTGAAAAGTTAAGGGCCATAACGGCACTCGATGGAACAACAGGAGTTTTGCTCTCCGTAAAAGAGGCTAAAGATGATATAAATCCCATAAAAAGGAAAAAGCCTGCCAGCATTGCAATCAAAGACCCAATCAATGTAGCGGCAACAATTTTCAGAAAATTTTTCATATATGTCAGAATTGATCTAATGTTGAGTGTCTACAAATTTAGTAATAAATCTTAACTTTACATCCTCTAATAACTCATCCATTTTGATACCTATATGTTCAGATTAATAATACAGCTGCTGGCCTTTGCTTTTTTTTCCATCTCCGTGTACGCCCGTCCATCTCAAAAAATTAAAATTAAGATTTCTCTGGAGGAGGCAATTGAAATAGCAAAGGATCAATCTCCATCTGCATTGGTTGCTAAACATAATTTTCTAGCAAGCTACTGGCAATTCAGAGCCTTTAAGGCACAGTTACTTCCATCTCTTAATCTCTCTGCCACCCTGGGAAATTACAACAGATCCCTTGTACCACTGCAGAATTCTGAGACAGGTGAGATCAACTATGTTGCAAATAATAATATGAAAAACTCTCTCTCACTCTCAATTGATCAGAATATTGCTCTGACCGGAGGGAGGATTTCTCTCTTTACAAGTCTCTACAGGCTGGATCAGTTTAGTTCAGGTAAACCTGCCAATTATAATTCTCAGCCAATAAATATTACATATATTCAGCCACTCAGAACTTACAACAATTTAAAATGGGACAAAGTAACTGAGCCCCGCAGATTCGAAAGAGCTAAAAGGCGGTATTTGGAGCAGATGGAAAATATTATCGGGAATGTAATACCTCTCTATTTTGATGTTTTACAGGCACAGCAGAGACTTGCTATGTCAAGCAAGAACTACGATAACACAATGTCTCTTTATAAACTGACCAAGGAGAGATATGAGAGGGGTTTAATATCTAAGAATGATGTACTTCAGCTGGAACTCAGAATGATAAATGATAATCTCTCCATAAATGATCATAAGCTAAACCTGGATATGAGGATGTTAAGACTAAAGACATTTATGGGTTATAATGAACATGTGGAACTAGATCTTGAGGTACCCAAGTCCGGGCCGGATATAACACTAAACTTTGACGAAGTTCTTGATAAAGCATACAAAAACTCCTCATTTCTTCTGGATAACGAACTGGAGCTTCTAAGCGCAGAACAGGAAGTTGAGCGAAATAAAGCCAATACAGGCATTCAGGCAAATCTGAATGCCCAGTTTGGCCTGACTCAGCAGGGAGAGGAGCTTGGAAAGGCATACAGTAACCCAATGGATCAGCAGATTGTAAGCTTAGGATTGAGGCTTCCTATTGTTGACTGGGGTCTTGGCAAGGGTAGGGTTAAGATGGCTAAGTCCAGACAGGAGCTTGTTAAAGCTCAGGTAGATCAGGAACTAAATGAGTTTAAACAGAATGTATTCATAAAGGTGATACAGTTTAACAACCAGGTTGAGCAGTGCAATCTTTCATCAAGGGCGGACTCTATTTCAAAGGAGAGATATGAGTATGCAAGGGCGCAGTTTATGGATGGAACAATTGGAGTTACTGAACTTAATAATGCCCAGAACGAGAAGGATAACGCCTCTAACCGGTATATTAATGATTTGGGCAATTTCTGGCAATACTATTTTAACATTCGTAAAATGAGCCTGTTTGACTATCTAACAAGAGAGGATTTGTCTGCTGAATTTGATAAAATGGTGGGTAATTAATTATTTTTTATACTTTTGCCCTTGATGAAACAAATCAGAAACATATCCCTTATAACTTTAATATTGCTGTATATATCAGCAGGTCTTGGTTATGGTCTGCATATATGCAGTGAGGAGGGTAGTGTTACACCTGTTTTGATGATTCAGGATGCCACTTGCGAGAATGTGCACGACCATTCCCACCACCAGGGCTGTGTTGGTGAATGCACATCAAAAGATAATCACAGTGACGGTTGTTGTCATACTGAAGTATATCAACTTGAGGACAAATATGAAACAACAACCTCTGTGCAGATTGAGCAGCCCACAGAGCTTCTTTTATCAGTTGCACTTCTCTCAAACACCGGGCGAATTGCTCTAAACAATCTCTCTGAAGAGTTCCGGCCAATACCGGAATATTCTCCTCCGGAGCTGGTCCCTTCAAATTTTTACTCACTTATATCAGTGTGGAGATTGTAATTTCTCGTTCGGCTAAATAGTTGAATGATAAATTATTACATCTTAACACATATATGATCAAAAAAATTTTCCTATATATATTATTGATTGTTGCATTTGGAACAATTAATGCACAGACAACAAGCGGAGTTGTTAAAGTCCGCAAAGCGGGCGGTGAGGTTGAACCACTTGCCTACGCCTCTGTTTACTGGCTTGAGGGTAAAGTCTCAGCAGAGACAAACGAGAGGGGTGAATTTACTTTAAATACAAAAGGATCTGCAGAGATATCCATTGTAGCTGCTTTTGTCGGTCACACCAAAGATACGGTAAGGGCAAGCTCAGGTTCGAGAAATATTGAACTCATTCTTAGAGAAGATGCAGAGCTTGAGGCAGCCAGACTTGTTGAAAGACAAGAGGGCAACTATCTTTCAAAAATGACACCTGTCAAGACCGAGGTTATAACTGCCGCCGGTCTGTGCAAAATGGCCTGTTGCAATCTGGCTGAGAGTTTTGAAAATTCAGCAAGTGTAACAGTTGGTTATTCGGACGCCATTACCGGGGCCAGACAGATTAGACTCCTTGGCTTATCGGGAACATACACACAGATGCTTGACGAAAACCGACCCGCGATGAGAGGGGTAGCAGCTCCTTTCGGCCTCTCATATGTTCCCGGACAGTGGCTTGAGAGCATTCAGATAGCAAAAGGGCCATCGTCTGTTGTAAACGGGCTTGAGGCAATAACCGGCCAGATAAATCTTGAACATCGCAAACCAACTGCGGAACAGCCTCTGTTCCTCAACCTTTTTCTTGGCAGCACTTTGAGAACTGAGGCAAATATTGCATCATCTCTTCAACTTAATCCAAAGTGGAGTACTGTTATACTTGGACACTTCTCTACCGATCCGATGGGCCACGACGGAAACCATGATGGTTTCAAGGACGAGCCTGTTTCAATGCAGTTTAATCTCTCCAACAGATGGCTCTATGTTGCCGACAACGGAGCACAGGTGAGATTTGGATTCAGAGCTTTGTCTGATGACAGGGTTGCTGGGATGAATGAGTACAAAAAGGGTATGGAGATTACCAATACACTCTGGGGCTCAGAAATAAAAAATAAGGGGCTTAACGGATATCTGAAGGTGGGTATTCCTCTTAATGAGGATAACAGTAAAAATATCGCAACTGTGGCAGATTATACATGGCACAGAATGAACTCGTTTTTTGGAAAGAACAGATTTGACGCAATTCAGAATTCAGCCTTTCTGAACATAATGTTTCAGAATCAGATAGATGAATACCATAAATATGTTCTGGGTTTAAGTGGTCAGTATGACAATTTTGATGAAGTGTTAACGGCTCCTTTTTTTGGGATATGGAGCGCTGACAGGAATACCGGAAGAGAGGAGAGTTCTGCCGGTGCGTATGGTGAGTATACTTATACAAACGGAGAGAAGGTCTCTGTAGTTGCCGGGCTAAGGCTTGACAGGAACAACATTCACGGATGGCTCTTTGCACCAAGGTTAAATGTTAAATATGCATTTACAGACAAGCTTATTTTCAGGGCATCAGGAGGTCGCGGCTTCAGATCCCCAAATCAGATCTCTGATAATCTTGGTATTCTCTCAACAGGCAGGCAAATTGTGCTGGAGGAGAAACCGGATATTGAAGATGCCTGGACCTACGGAGCAAATTTTACGGTTTATCTTCCGTTTGGATTCAACGAAAACAGTTATCTGAGTTTTGACTACTTCCGTACAGATTTCAACAAACAACTTTTGATTGATCAGGAGAGAGATATCTCGAGGATATGGCTTTACAATCTTGAAGGGAGATCTTTTACAAATACTTATCAGGCAGACTTCTCCACAGAGCCTTTTGAGAGATTTACTGTTCTTGCAACATTCAGATATACAGATTCAAAAGCAACCTATCACGGACAGGGACTTATTGAGAGAGCCCTGACCGGAAGATATAAAGGGGTGTTAAATATTCAGTATGCTACCAGAATGAACAAATGGACATTTGATTTCACAGCTCAGATAAATGGACCTTCAAGATTGCCACATTTTATGGGTGGGGGACTCTCCCCAGTCTATCCAATGTTCTTTGCTCAGATAACTAAAAAATTCAGGGATCTTGATATATATGTGGGTGGTGAAAACCTCGGGAACTACAAACAGCCTCATCCTATAATGGGGGCAGATAATCCATATTCACCAGAATTCAATTCTACCCTTATATGGGGCCCTCTTATGGGAAGGAAAGTTTACGCAGGTTTGAGATTTACTCTCTGGAAATAAAAAACGAATAATTATATTAACTAAATCAAATAATATTATGAAAAGATTCGCTATTATCGTTATGGCTTTTGCAGCCATGTTGTTTGTTACCACTAATTTTGCAGAGGCGCAAAATAAGAAGAGTGCAAAAAAAGAGGTTCAGGTTACCTTCTCAATACCCGATGTTGATTGCCAGCATTGTGTTAATAAAATTGAATCAAAAATGCCTTACGAGAAAGGTGTTAAAGATATGAAGGTTAGTCTTGATAATAAAACCATCTGGATTAGCTACGAGGATTCTAAAACAAACAAGGAGAACCTTGCCAAGGCCCTTGAAAAGCTGGGATATCCGGCAAAAGAGGTAGAACAAAAATAATTAATGAGACTACTACTCTCATTCTTATTAACCATATCCGCATTCGGAGGGCTCTTTTCACAGAGACCCTCCGGCGGATCTCTTTTTTATGAGCAGATTCGTTTACTGGATCTTAAGGAACGGGAGGAAGCTATTGTAAACGAGATAATATCAGGTAATATTCCGGATTTCTTAAAAGAGTGGAGAGAGATTGAGTTTTCAGGAAGAGACACTTCAGGCAATTTACACTTTGTTACTATTTATGTTAAGGCCGATTATTTAGCTGCCGGATCAGATGATGATTACTTTACCCTCCCTATGACTCCTCAGTCTGCCCAAAAGATAGCGGACCATTTTAATGCATCATTGCCAACATCAAGGGTAGTAGATTTGATTTACGAAAAATCAGAACTTAAACTGGAGCCATTTAACTTTATTCCCCGGGGAAACAGAAATGAGACTCCTGATTTAATTTATGACCACTCAAAAATAGTACAGGCTCAGATAAAAGCATCGGGGAGAACTCCAGGTGTTTTTGTCGCCGGAACCAAGAAAGATATTGTACTATCCTCAAAATTGTCAGATACAAAAAGAGCACATCATGTGACTATTTACGGCTGGCACAGATTGACCGGCGTTCCTATACAGCCGGTAACAAATATTCATATAGATACATATGTTGATTACAGCCACGGCGTAAGGCTTGTATCAAACAAAATCTTAATTGACGGAAAGGAGTATGATTACAGACTAATACTCAAGGATTCCATGCTACACTCTCTGCTAAATTCAGAAAAGTACCCCCTCTCTGTTACTTCCTATAACTACTTAGATAACTCTGAAAAGAGATAAAAAAGTATTACTTTTGCTATTAATGTATCATTAATACCCCCAAAGTAATATGAGATTTCTAAAAATTTCTGTTTTCCTTTCGCTGATTCTTTTCAGTGTTTCAAATCAACTTGCGGCTAACTCCTGGATACGAGTAAATCAGGCAGGATATCTGCCGGCAGATATTAAAGTTGCAGTATTCATTTCACTTAACGAAAAGAGCACTCCTGTGTTCGAGGTAAGAGATGCCTTGACAGATAAAATTGTATTTCAGGGTGCCGGTAAAAAGAGCGATGCCATCTCCTGGGGTATGAAAAGCGCTTACAGATTTGATTTTTCCAAAATTGAAAAGGAGGGTGGTTACTATATTGTCTCTAACGGAGCTAAATCGCCAAACTTTAGAATTGCTGCAGACTCATATGAAGGGCTTTCGGATTTTCTTCTTGAGTATATGAGGCAGCAAAGATGTGGAGACAATCCGTATACCGGGGAGCTATGCCACCAGGATGATGGGTACATAGTTGGACACCCTTCCAGAAATGGAGAAAAGATTGATGTGAGAGGGGGCTGGCACGACGCAACAGATTATCTGCAGTATACAACAACTTCCGCAACTACTCTTTATCATTTGATGTTTTCGTGGGAGCAGCAAAAGGATAAAAGCGTGTTCAAAGATAATTTTGATGCCAGAGGAAGAAAAGGTGCAAACGGAACTCCTGATATACTGGATGAAATTCGCTGGGGCCTTGATTGGCTGGACAGAATGAATCCGGAGGATAAGGTTATGTTTAATCAGATAGCCGATGACCGTGACCACGCCGGTTTCCGTCTCCCTAACAAAGATAAGGTGGATTACGGATGGGGCCCGGGAACAGGCAGACCTGTATATTTTGTATCGGGACAGCCTCAGTCTCTGGGCAAACATTTTAACAGAACAACGGGAGTAGCATCAACAGCAGGTAAGTTTGCTTCAAGCTTTGCACTGGCATCTGAAATTCTTAAGGAGAGTGATCCTGAGTATGCAGCAAAACTGAGAGATAAGGCGGTAAAAGCTTTTGCATTTGCTGAGGAGTTTCCCGGAAATACCCAGACTGCGTGTGTAGTATCACCGTATTTCTACGAGGAGGATACCTGGGTTGATGATGTAGAGCTCGCAGCAGCAACATTCTACAAATTCACTGGAGATGCAAACTGGAGAAAGAGGGCAGACTACTGGGGTCAGCTTGAGCCTGTAACTCCATGGATGGAGCTTGGAAGGGGCAGACACTATCAGTTCTATCCGTTTATTAACCTTGGACACTATTATCTTGCTTCTTCATCAGACAAGGCAACAAAGGACAAATATATCCAGTACATGAAAGATGGTCTGGAGCATCTTCGCAAAAGAGCAGCTGACGACCCGTTTATTTACGGAATTCCATTCCTGTGGTGTTCAAATAACCTTGTATCTGCCGCAATAACTCAGGCAAGACTCTATCGGGAAGTGAGCGGAGATGAAACATATCTTGAGATGGAGATGGCTCTCAGGGATTGGCTGTTTGGAACAAATCCATGGGGAACTTCAATGTTGGTAGGCTTTCCAAAAGGCGGAGATTATCCTGATTCTCCACACTCTTCATATACAGTGCATAACGGTGACCTTACTTATGGCGGACTGGTTGACGGTCCTATAGAGAGGTTGCTCTTTTTAGAGAGAGCAGGTAAATCACTTACTAAACCTGATATGTATGCGCCATTCAACAATGGAAAAGCTGTTTATCATGATGACATAGGTGACTATGCATCAAACGAACCTACAATGGACGGAACAGCAGGTCTTTCATTCTACTTTGCTAAGATGGAGAGTGACGGAAAAGAGCAGGCAAAGGCAATATCGGAAAAATCGGCACTTACATTAAAAGACAGCCAGGGGGCAGTAGTAAGGGTAAATCCTGATAAAAAGGTTATATACCTTGCATTTACAGCTGACTCAATGTTCCAGGGTGGCGGGAAAATTCTCAAAACATTAGCTTCAAACAAAATTAAGGGGTCATTCTTCCTTACAGGGAATTTCCTGAGAATCCCTGAGCAAAAGGGGACAATTGAAAAGATTGTTTCACAGGGACACTATGTGGGAGGGCACTCAGACAAGCATCTTCTTTATGCTCCGTGGGATAAAAGAGAGAAATCTCTGGTTTCAGGAGATAGCCTCAGAAATGATATTATCAATAATCTGGTCGAACTGCAGAAGTTTGGAGTTTCTCAAAAAGATGCAGTATGGTTTATGCCACCTTACGAGTGGTACAACAAGGAGTCTGTCTATACTGCTTCAACCCTTGGGCTAAAGACAATAAACTACACACCGGGAACTGCAACACCTGCGGATTATACATATCCCGGAATGAGCAGTTATAAAACATCAGATGAGCTTATAGCGAAACTTTTTGCTTTTGAAAAGAGCAATAATCTTAACGGTGCTATAATTTTGATCCATCCCGGCGTAGACGACAGGAGAGCAGATAAACTTTACGACAGGCTTGACTCAATAATCAAAAGGCTTAAAAAACTGGGCTATTCATTTGACAGACTTTAACTTAAACAGATGTATAAAATTGTAAAAAAGAGGGATCTTACTCCCCTAATATCCCTTATGGAGGTGTATGCTCCAAGGATGGCGTCATCGGCAAAGCCGGGACAGTTTCTAATAGTAAGAGCTCATGATAGGGGTGAGAGAATACCCCTCACTATTTGTGATTTTGATAAAGATGCCGGTACGGTTACAATTGTCACCCAGGTAGTGGGAGCCTCGAGCAGACAAATTTGCCATCTGGAGGAGGGCGATTTTTTTACAGATTTTGCCGGTCCGCTGGGGGAGCCATCTGAGTTTATTCATAAAAGCGCCGATGAACTATCGGCAATGAAATTTCTGTTTATTGCCGGAGGATTGGGGACAGCCCCTGTTTATCCACAGGTGAAGTTTTTGCATTCAATGGGTGCATCTGTAGATGTTATTATTGGTGCTAAAAACAGAGATATGCTCATTTTTGAGAAAGATATGAAAAGCGTTTGCAGAAACTTGTATATCTGTACTGACGACGGATCGTATGGTGAAAAGGGTCTTGTTACTGATTTAATGAAAAAAGTACTGGACAGCGGAGAGAAATATGACCATATGGTTGCAATTGGGCCAATGATAATGATGAAGTTTGTAACAATTGCTGCAAAACCTTATAATATTCCGCTTACTGTAAGCTTAAATACTCTGATGGTTGATGGAACTGGTATGTGCGGAGCCTGCAGAGTAACTGTGGCCGGCAAAACAAGATTTGCCTGTGTTGAGGGACCTGAGTTTAATGCGTACGAGGTAGATTTTGAGGAGGCGATGAGAAGACAGGGGATGTATAAATCAATAGAATCAGAACTTGATCATAAATGTAAAATCGGGTTACACCACAATAATACTAACGAATAATGAGAAACAAGATACCAAGGGTTCCTGTCAGAGAACAGAATCCACTTGTAAGAGCCACTAATTACGAAGAGGTTAGTTATGGTTATAACTCAGAAGAGGCAGTGCTTGAGGCATCAAGATGTCTTGATTGCAAGAGCCCCAAATGTGTTACGGCATGTCCCGTAAGCATAAATATTCCAGCATTTATAAGACAAATTGAAAATGGAGATTTTCACAAGGCAGCAGAGATAATTGCTGCAGACAGTTCCCTGCCTTCTGTTTGCGGGAGAGTCTGCCCGCAGGAGAGCCAGTGTGAAGGCTCTTGCATACTCGGCGTAAAAGGGGAGGCTGTAGCAATAGGAAAACTTGAGAGATTTGCAGGCGATTGGGGTCGTGAGAATGGTGTGAGGTTCTCTGAAAGAGAGCCTCTTAATGGTAAAAAAGTGGCTGTAATTGGAAGCGGACCTGCAGGTCTGGCCTGTGCAACAGACCTTGCAAAACTAGGCTATGAGATAACAATTTTTGAAGCGCTCCATGAACCTGGAGGTGTTTTACAATATGGTATTCCGGAGTTCAGGCTTCCTAAAGAGAGGGTTGTAAAGAGTGAGATTGATAATGTAAGGGCACTTGGTGTTAATATAGAGACAAATGTAGTGGTTGGAAGAACTGTTACAATTGATAACCTTATGGACAATGAAGGTTATTCTGCCGTTTTTGTGGGTTCCGGAGCCGGATTGCCAAAATTTATGAATATCCCCGGAGAGAATCTCAACGGAGTGGTCTCTGCAAATGAGTTTCTAACAAGGAACAATTTAATGAGAGCATACGATCCTCAGTACGATACGCCAATATATGTAGGAAAAAGTGTAGCTGTGGTTGGCGGCGGGAATGTCGCTATGGATGCTGCCCGCTCGGCATTGAGACTTGGAGCAAAGGTAACTGTGGTTTACAGAAGGACCGAGAAGGAGTTGCCTGCAAGGGTAGAGGAGGTACATCACGCTAAAGAGGAGGGAATTGAGTTCCGGATGCTAACTAATCCGGTAGAGGTGCTTGGAGATGAGAGAGGATGGGTAAGAGGTCTAAGATGTATAAAAATGGAGCTGGGTGAGCCCGATGATAGCGGCAGGAGATCGCCTGTTCCATTAAAGGATTCTGAGTTTGATATTGAAACAGATGTTGTAATTATGTCGCTCGGTACATCTCCAAATCCGCTGTTGTCATCAACAACTCCGGGTCTGGAGGTAAACAGATGGAATTGCATTGTTGCTGACGATAATGGCAAAACAAAACGCAAAGGTGTTTTTGCCGGCGGCGATGCTGTTACCGGTGCAGCTACTGTTATACTTGCTATGGGGGCAGGCAGAAAGGCTGCTGCTGCCATAGATTTATACCTTAGGGAAAATTAGTATCTTTGCGCCCCGTAAAACTAAATAAATGGCACAGAAACCATCAATCCCCAAAGGGACAAGAGATTTTTCACCGCTTGAAATGGCCGGGAGAGATTATATTTTTAATACTGTAAGAACTGTATTCAAAAAGTATGGATACTCTCCAATTGAGACTCCTGCAATGGAGAATCTTTCAACCCTTCTTGGAAAATATGGAGAGGAGGGGGATAAACTACTTTTCAAGGTTCTTAATTCTGGTGACGCATTTGCCGGGATTTCTCCGGAAATGCTCCAAAACAGCAACTCTTTATCTGTTAAGGTATGTGAAAAGGGCCTCAGATATGACCTGACAGTACCTTTCGCAAGATTTGTGGTGCAACATCAAAATGAACTTGTCTTCCCATTCAAGAGATATCAGATCCAGCCTGTCTGGAGAGCAGACAGACCACAGAAAGGAAGATACAGAGAGTTCTATCAGTGTGATGTGGATGTTGTGGGAAGCGATTCTTTAATCAACGAGCTTGAGTTGGTTCAGATTGTTGATGAGGTATTTAGCCATCTTGGTCTCTCCGTTGCCGTGAAGATTAACAACAGGAAGGTTCTTTCAGGAATTGCCGAAGTTACCGGCCATGCAGATAAGCTCATTGATATCACTGTAGCCATTGATAAAATAGACAAAATAGGGATTGATGCAGTCAAGGATGAGTTAAGGTCAAAAGGGATAGATGATAAGGCAATTGCCATAATTGAACCGATACTTTCATTATCAGGAACCACTAAAGAGAAGCTATCTGAGATAAGGGCAATTTTATCAAAATCGGAGACCGGCAATAAAGGGGTAGACGAACTGGAAGAGCTCTTCAACCTCATCGAGAGTGCCGGGGTAACATGTAACACAGAGCTAGATCTTTCACTCGCTAGAGGGCTCAATTATTATACAGGAGCCATATTTGAGGTTAAATCACTTGAGACGGCAATGGGTAGTATTTGCGGAGGCGGAAGATATGACGACCTCACAGGAATATTCGGCCTTAAAGGTGTTTCAGGAGTGGGTATCTCATTTGGTGCAGACAGGATATATGATGTAATATCGGCACTTGACCGGTTCCCAAAAGATGCAGTTGAGGGGACAAAGGTGCTCTTTACAAACATGGGCAAAAGAGAGCTTCTATACACAATTCCCATAGTTAAACAACTTAGGGAGGCGGGTGTCCCGGCAGAAATTTACACAGACGAAGTAAAACTGAAAAAACAGTTTGACTACGCAGAGAAAAAAGGGATTCCATTTCTCGCCATTATTGGTGAGGATGAGGTTACAAACTCTAAGATATCGCTTAAAAATCTCTCTACCGGAGAACAGAAAGTAGTTGATAAACAAGATGTTGTTAGATGTTTCAAAAATTAATTTGGAATTAGAATCATTTTACCATATCTTTGCAGTCCAATATCGCGGAGTGGAGCAGTTGGTAGCTCGTCGGGCTCATAACCCGAAGGTCACAGGTTCGAGTCCTGTCTCCGCTACTACCAAAAGTAAGCAGGTCAGTTGACCTGCTTTTTTTTTGTAGCGGAGACTAAGTGTATACCGCACTTCGTGCGGAAGGAGGCACGCCCTCCAGGCTTAAAGCTCTCTTCGGGAGCCCGCCTTCCGGGCGAAAATTATTTCATAGTGTCAATAATGTTTTATACCTTTATCTCAGGTTTTTAATGGTCTGTTATGGAGACTCTTTCCAATCATAGCCATCATTATCAGAAAGAGAGAAATGATGACGAACTTAAGTTTTACAAAAGTATTTATACAAGTTCCGGGGAGGGTATTTTTCTTACCCGTCCCAATGGTGATATTCTGTCTGCAAATCCAGCTGCTTGCAGGTTGCTTGAGAGATCTGAAGATGAGATTGTATCTGTAGGCAGAAATGGCGTAATTAATACTGAAGATCCAAGACTGCCCGGGATGCTTAAAGAGAGGGCTCAAAATGGATTTGTTAAAGGGGAACTTACTTTCTAAAAGAGAGATGGTTCATTATTTCCCGTAGATTTTACTTCCAATGTTTTTGAATTTGCTCCTGGTGATTTTAGAACTGTTATTATTTTCAGAGATATTTCAGAGCAAAAACATTCAGAGGAGCTTTTAAAGGCAAGTGAGGAAAAATACCGCAGACTATTTGATAACGCTATTGTAGGCGTATTTGTCACTTCTCTTGAGGGAAATTTTCTTTATGTAAACAGAGCTTTTGCAGATATATATGAAACAGAATCAATTGATAGTTTTATTAATCTGTCTGTTGCTCAGACATACACTAACCCTGAGATGCGAGATCAATATATTGAGCAACTGAGGAGAGATAAATACCTAAAAAACATTGAAAATTCTATCATTACTTTCAAAAACAATATTAAGGATGTCATAGTCAGTGTGATAATTGATGATGATCAATTGATAGGCTTTGTCGCCGATAATAGTGAAAGAGCCGCTTTAATGAATCAACTCAGATCAAAAAATGAAAAGCTGCTCCGCCTTAACAGAACTAAAGACAGGTTTTTCTCAATAATATCTCACGATTTAAGAACACCTTTCAGCTCAATACTTGGTTTCTCTGAGATTCTCTCAAGTGAAATTACAGAGTTATCACATGACGATATAAAGGATTATGCCAACAATATCTATCTCTCCTCAAGAAGTACTCATGAATAGCTGGAGAATCTGCTGATCTGGGCCCGTTCTCATAACGGAGATATCAGGATGAATATCACAAGGGTTAATATAAGCAATGTTATTAACGAAGTTGCATCTGTAATGTCTCAGACTGCCAGGATAAAGGGTATAACAGTTATTAATGAGACAGATGATAATATATTTGTCTGTGCAGATATGAACTCTATTAAAGTTGTGGTAAGGAACCTTATTTCAAATGCAATTAAATATACCTCAGAAGGAGGTTTGGTTAAAGTTAGCACTCAGATTATCCGGGATAAAGTAATTGTCTCCGTAAAAGATACCGTTAAGGGCATAAGCGAAGTAGTGCTTTCAACATTATTCAGCGAAAATGATAATATATCAGAGCCGGGAACTGCAAATGAAACAGGAACAGGATTAGGATTGATTCTTTGCAAAGAGTTTATTGATTTAAACAGAGGAGAAATTTGGGCTCAAAGCAGCCCGGGAGAAGGTAGTACTTTTGGTTTTGCCTTGCCGCTTTGCCGGGATTGACCTATCTTTGGCATCAAATTAGCCAAATCAATGAAAAGAGGAGATATATCTATCAGAAATGCCTCTCCAGAGGATGTGGAGATGATTTTTGATTTCATCTGCGAACTTGCTGTTTACGAAAAGCTCAGAGATGATGTAACAGCCACACCGGACATTCTTATGGAGTCTCTGTTTGTTAAGAGACAGGCCGAGGTTATTATTGCTGAGGAGGAGGGGAGAGCACTGGGTTTTGCGCTCTATTTTCACAATTTTTCCACATTCAAAGGCAGAGCTTGTCTCTATCTTGAGGACATATTTGTAAAAGAGGAGCACCGGGGAAGAGGCATAGGCAAGATGCTTTTCAAAAGGCTTGCTCAGATAGCAGTTGAGAGAGGATGCGAAAGATTTGACTGGGCTGTTCTTGACTGGAATAAACCATCTATTGAGTTTTATAAAAGCCTGGGCGCTTTTCCAATGGATGAATGGACTGTTTTCCGTCTTACCGGAGAGCCATTACAGAGGGTTGCAGAAAAATAACAGAAGTTCAGAATTTGAGATGAAAAGAAAAACAATTGCGCTGGTAGCGCACGACAATAGAAAAAAGGACCTTATTGAGTGGGTAGAGTTTAATAAACAGACTCTGTTGAGGCATAATCTGGTATGCACCGGAACTACCGGAAGAATGGTAGAGGCTGCACTTGTTCAGAATAAGAGTAAAAGTGATCCTGCACTTAATATAAAATTGCTGAAATCAGGTCCACTTGGAGGAGACCAGCAGCTTGGAGCTTTAATTTGTGAAGGTAAGGTAGATGTGTTGATTTTTCTTTGGGATCCTATGCAACCTCAGCCTCATGATGTAGATGTTAAAGCACTGCTGAGAATTTCAAGCCTCTATAATATTCCAACAGCAACTAACAGATCTACGGCAGATTTCATAATATCTTCAGCCCTTTTTGAAGAGGAATACGAACCCAAGCAAAAGAGCTTTTCTGAGTACCTTGGCAGAAGCGTAGAGGTTTAATCAGCGAAATGTTTTTAATAGATATACGGGAAGACTCTCATGAGTCTTCTCTTTTTTATCTCCTCACCCCTTTCGGCTTTATGCCTGTTCCATGTGGAGGCTGCCCTGGGCACCAGGTTGGCTATAGTCCAGAATGCGAACAAAAACCCTGAAAGTGACCATATCATTAAAGCAAAACCTGTCCATTCAATTATCTCTCCCAGATAGTTTGGGGAGGTTACAAATTTAAAGCCCCCTCCGTCAGGTATGTAATGAGTTCCAGGATTGTCTCCTTTTTGCAAGCCATCTTTTCTGGCCATCCGTAGTCTTCTGTCAGAATCAATATTCAGAGCCATCCCGGCAAAAAAGAGTATTGCCCCTGAAATAAATCTGGGTGTAGTAATTAATTCAGGAATTGTACCGTAATAATTTTCAGGTGCAAGTGAAAAAAGCCACTCTCCCTGAAGTGAACCATTAACAAGATTAAAGAACACACCCATTGAGATAATTGAGAGAGGCATCTTCCCGTTTCCTACAATAAGATTTGGGTAGATGAAGGCTCTATGGAGATAGTGAAGCATGAAAAGCGAGAAGATGAGCAGATTTCCGTTTTGAGCATCCCTCCCAAACAACAAAAAGATTGTGGCCATTACAACAAAGACAGGAGCCTCCATTAAAAACCACCCTGTTTTTGAATTAATTGTTCTTCCCCATTTTTTGTCAAGAAGTATTCCGTACCCGGCCTCTATAAAATATAGTATTATGAAAACAGCCAGACCAGTTATGGTCATTGCGGCAATTATAAAATAATATGTTTGTAAATTAAAGAGCATTCGAGAATTTGAATTCTATTTGTACTACTGATGTCTCCCCGTTTTTAGCCTCAAAGAAGGCCCCTTTGTCGGTTTTGCATTTATAATGATCCAGCGTTTCTCCAATTTTACTTTCATGATTGAAATTAACAGCGAACTCAGAAATAAAACCATCTGATGGTATGGTATCGTGGATTGAATCAAGTGCCCACTCCATATACCTTGCGTTATTTGTATGGTTATTCATATCAATATCCGTGAATTCAACCACCCTGCTTCTGTATAATTTTAGTTCTGGGGGTGAAATAAGTTTTGGTGCAGGTTTTTCTATTGCGTTCACGAGATTAACTGATGGGTGATCGTTTCCGATGTGCTGTTCAATCCTCTGTAATCTTCTTGATTCGGTACCAATGATAAGCCATGAGGTTGTGGCAGTTGCTATCTCCTCACCTCCCTCTCCTGTCATAATAAAGTCTCTCAGGCCGAATAGTTTATCGCTCCCTTTATGCCAGGTCTTAAAATAGACCTCCTCCCGCCACTTTGGAACTCTGCGGAAAATAACATGAGATCTGGATAGTACCCAAATAATTCCCTTTTCCATTAAATTATCATAACCAAAGCCCAGTGCATCTGCATGAAGATTAGCCAGCTCTTGCATCATGAGCATCATAGATTGTGGTTTCAGAGCAGCATTCAGATCTGCTTCATAGCTTTTGATTTTATATGTTTCCTGTAAAGATTTCATTAATAGTTTTTTGGTATATTTATTCATAGCAAATGTAGGGAATTCTTGCGGAAAACGATTGGAAAGTATTATCTTTGTATCCCTGTATAACAATCCATAAATTACATTATGAGCACCAAATATGTTTTTGTGATGGGAGGTGTAACCTCTTCCCTAGGGAAGGGCATTATTTCCGCTTCACTAGCTAAGTTACTACAGGCAAGGGGTTTGTCAGTTACAATTCAAAAGTTTGACCCCTATTTAAATGTAGACCCGGGTACACTCAATCCATACGAACATGGTGAGTGTTATGTAACTGAAGATGGTGCCGAAACAGACCTTGATCTGGGGCACTACGAGAGATTTCTCAATGTGCAGACTTCAAAGGCAAATAATGTCACAACAGGCAGAATATACCGCTCTGTTATTGACAAAGAGAGACAGGGTGCATATCTAGGAAAAACCGTTCAGGTTATCCCACATATAACAGATGAAATTAAAAGAAGAATGCTTCTTCTGGGTAAAACCGGAAGGTATGATGTAATCATAACCGAGCTGGGAGGAACTGTAGGTGATATTGAGTCGCTTCCTTTCGTTGAGGCTGTTCGTCAGCTTCAGTGGGAGTTGCCCGATGAAGACTGTATGGTAATACATCTTACTCTTGTCCCATACTTAAGTGCAGCTAAAGAGCTTAAAACCAAGCCAACACAGCACTCTGTCAGAATGCTCCAGCAGAATGGAGTTCATCCGGATGTTATTGTTTGCAGAACTGAACACCCTCTTCCAATGGATATAAGAAGAAAGGTGGCTCTCTTTTGTAATGTAAGACCAAATGCAGTTATTGAATCTATTGATGCTAAAAGCATATACGAGGTTCCACTTACAATGTACAGGGAGAAGCTGGATGAGCTGGCTCTAAGAAAATTCAAAATGGATGCCATTGACAAGGCCCCAGAGTTGGATAAATGGAAATCTTTCCTGGAGAGATTATTCAATCCCAAAGAGAGTGTTGAAATTGCACTGGTTGGAAAATATGTTGAATTGCAGGATTCATATAAGTCAATACTGGAATCTTTTATTCACGCCGGAGCACAGAACGAATGCAAAGTTAATGTTCACTCCATACACAGTGAATATATCAATGAACAAAATGTTGCCGAGAAACTCTCCGGAATGGATGGTATTCTTGTAGCACCAGGATTTGGTGAAAGGGGTATTGAAGGTAAGATTACTGCTGTAAAATTTGCCAGAGAGAATAAGATTCCTTTCCTCGGTATATGCCTTGGCATGCAAATGGAAGTGATAGAGTATGCAAGGAATGTTATTGGCCTTGAGGATGCAATGACTACAGAGATCAAGACAAATGCAAAGAGTCCTGTTATAGACCTTATGGAGGATCAGAAGTCTATGACAATTAAGGGAGGTACAATGAGGCTTGGTGCCTACTCCTGCTCTATTAAGGAGGGATCTCTTGCACACAGAATATACGGAAAAACAGAGATTTCAGAGAGGCACAGACACAGATACGAGGTTAATGATGTATATGTAGATACTTTTGAAAAAGCCGGACTTATTCCAAGTGGCCGCAACAGTGAAACCGGGCTTGTTGAGATTATGGAGCTTGATAACCATCCGTTTTTCATTGGAGTTCAGTTCCACCCAGAACTTAAAAGTACCCCGGAAAATCCACACCCTCTGTTTGTTGCATTGGTAAAGGCTGCAATTAAAAAGAAATTATCTTAAATTAGCTTAGATGTGCAGGAATCTCCTCATATTATTTTTAGCTCTTCTCACGGTGCTCTCACCAATGACAGCCTCCTGTCAGCAAACAAAGAGCTCTTCATTAAAGGTGAAGGTGCTGGAGAGCATCCCTCACGGGACAAACATCTATACGCAGGGTCTTTTTATTGATGGAGATATTCTGTATGAAAGCTCAGGTCAATATGGAAGTTCTTTCTTCAGAAGCGCAAATCTTAAAACAGGACAAACTATAAAGACATTCGCCCTCCAGTCAAATTACTTTGCGGAGGGAGCCGTTATGCTGAATAACAGAATATATCTTCTAACCTGGATGGAGAGAGTTGTTTTTGTTATTGATAAAAATACATTTAAAGAGATAGGCAAACTTAACAATCCCAGAGAGGGATGGGGCCTTACATCAGATGGGACACATCTGATTATGAGCGATGGCACTCATAATTTGTACTTCAATGACCCTATGAATTTTATGACAAAAAAAATTCTTGAGGTAAAACTAAATGGTAAGCCTCTAAAGCAGCTTAATGAACTTGAATGGATTGAGGGAGAAATATGGGCAAATGTCTACATGACAGATACAATAGTCATAATTAATCCTCAAACAGGCAATGTCAGGGCAACCATTAACTGTTCCGGCCTTTTACCGGCATCTCTCAGAAGCCCGAGAACAGATGTTCTCAATGGTATTGCATACGATAAGACAAACAAGCAGGTTTATCTAACCGGTAAATACTGGCCAAGGATGTTCAGAGTCTCTGTTCAGTAATTTTTGTTCCTCATCTCTTCCCCGGTCAACCGCAGCCCCTCCGGAACTTTTCCTCCTCATCCGCTTCGCTTCTTCCGGCGGAGGTTCCTTCGTCCAAAAGGTATCCCTGACCCCCTCCCCAGTCAACCGCAGCCCCTCCGGAACTTTTCCTCCTCATCCGCTTCGCTTCTTCCGGCGGAGGTTCCTTCGTGTCTCGGTTGACTGGGGAGGGGGTGTGGCAATCTTTTCACAGGGTTTAAGGGTTTGCGGCTGAAACTTTGTACTTGTGCCGCTATAACGAACAGATAGAAAGCAAGTTATAGCCGTACAAATCAGCCACTGGCCCGCACGGTTCTCCCAAAATCATCTGCCGAATGGCCAACTCAGGCCGGGCGGGCGGGTATCCGCCAAGCCTCACGCCAATTCACCGTCTCCCGCCAAGTTTAAAAGGTGCTTCGCAGTTTATACGGCCGGTCCCCGGCCGGTTATCCGTCATACCCGCACCTCTTTAACGAGAAGATAAATAGTATGTTACAGCCCCACGGATCTGCCGGGGAGTGGGATTCATTAGACTTCTGTTAAGAAAGAGGTTTCTCTGCTCTGATAATGTGTTTTTTCCCTTTAGGGCCACGAAGCCGCTTCACCTCAAACCCCGATTCTCTTAATGCCCTTTTCACAATTCCCTTTGATGAATATGTTACAAGAATTCCACCAGGTTTCAGGGCTCTGAACAGCTCTTTGAAGATTTCATCACGCCATAATTCCGGTTGAGTTTCAGGAGAAAATGCGTCGTAGTATATGATGTCAATACTCTTACCGGCGATCTTTGGAAATGCATCTTCAAACGAGTTCTCAACTTTTTCAAGTATCATCTTTTCACATAGGGTTGTAATTTCATTCCATGGAGAACTGTGAATGTTTTTGCAGATGGACACAGACTCTTTATTTCCGGGAAAGAGAGATGGGTAATCAAGCAGCTCAGCCTCATCAACCGTAACAGGAAATTTTTCTACAGCAATGTAGTTTATACTATTCATCTGAAGATGATTGTCAAGTTCAATGGCAGTGAGCAGACAGTTGAGACCTGTCCCTAATCCCGCCTCAAGAACAGCAATATCTGACCTTTCGGGATATTTGGAAATGTAATATTTAAGACCCTCACGAATGAAGATGTGCAGACTCTCTGAGAGAGCTCCGTGAACGGAGTGGTAAGATTCGTTGTAATCTTCAAGTGTTAATGTATTGGACCCATCTTCGCTTGTGGTAACTCTTCTTCTCATAGTAAAGTATATATAGCGGATGCAAATTTACCTCTTTAACTCTATTTTTTTTATCTTTGCGGGATAGTCAAAGTAAATAAAGATAAAAATCATATAGATGGCACTATTTAATGCTCTGCTAAAAAAGTTCTTTGGAACAAAGGCAGAAAGGGATCTAAAAGAGATCAACCCCTACCTGGCCAAGATTCAGGAGGCATATTCCAGATTCGACAGCCTCTCAAATGACCAGCTGAGGGGAGAGACCGCCAGATTAAAAAAAGTAATTTCTGACAGGATATCTGTTGAGGAGTCAAGAATTTTAGAACTCAAAGGTAAACTTGAGGATGTAATGATAGATGTCTCTGAAAAGGAGGCTCTTGCTACAGAAGTTGATAAAATTACAAAGAGAATTGACGAGAAGATAGAGGAGGTTTTACTTGAAGTTTTACCTGAGGCTTTTGCAATCGTTAAATCAACTGCAAGAAGATTTAAGGAGAATGAGAAACTTGAAGTAACTGCTGCCACTCTTGACAGAGACATAGCCGCAAAACACGATTATGTGGAGATATCGGGAGACAAAGCAATATGGAAGACAAGCTGGATGGCCGGAGGAAACATGATAAAGTGGGACATGGTCCACTATGATGTTCAGCTGATTGGTGGTGTTGTTCTTCACCAGGGAAAAATTGCCGAGATGGCAACAGGAGAGGGTAAGACACTTGTGGCTACTCTGCCAGTATTTTTGAATGCGCTTGCGGCAAAAGGTGTTCATGTAGTAACTGTAAATGATTATCTCTCCAAAAGAGACTCGGAGTGGATGGGCCCTCTTTACCAGTTCCACGGTTTAAGGGTTGATTGTATTGACAAGCATGAACCAAACAGCGAGGCCAGAAAATATGCTTACAAAGCAGACATCACATTTGGTACAAACAATGAGTTTGGCTTTGACTATCTGAGAGATAATATGGCAATAAATCAGGAGGATCTGGTTCAGAGAAAACATCACTATGCTATTGTGGATGAGGTTGACTCGGTTCTTGTTGACGATGCCAGAACACCCCTGATTATCAGCGGACCTGTCCCAAAAGGAGATGACCAGCAATTTAACGAATACAAACCTTTTGTTGAGAGAATATACAGCGCACAGAGAAATCTGGTTACTCAGCTTCTCAATGAGGCTAAGAAAAAAATCGCTGAGGGAGACGAGACAGAAGGGGGTAAACTATTATTGAGAGCTCATAAAGGATTGCCAAAATACAATCCTCTTATTAAATATCTGAGCGAACCGGGTATTAAACAAATTCTGGGCAAAACCGAGAACTTCTATATGCAGGACAATAACAAGCAGATGCATATAGTAACAGACGATCTCTATTTTATTATTGAGGAGAAGCAGAAATCTGTAGAACTGACTGATAAAGGGCACGAACTCATTTCAAAAAGTGTGAGTGACAGCAAATTCTTTATCCTGCCTGATATTGGATCTGAAGTAGCCGAGCTTGACAAGAGGGAGATGAGTCCGGAAGATAAGCTTGCAGCAAAGGATTCGCTTCTTGCGGATTATGCAATCAAGAGCGAAAGAGTCCATACGGTTAATCAGCTCCTTAAGGCATACACAATGTTTGAGAAAGATGTTGAGTATGTTGTTTTAGATAACAAAATAAAAATTGTAGACGAGCAGACAGGCCGTATCCTCGAGGGAAGAAGATATTCAGATGGATTGCACCAGGCAATTGAGGCAAAGGAGATGGTTAAAGTAGAGGCTGCAACACAGACCTTTGCAACTATTACCCTTCAGAATTACTTCAGGATGTACCATAAGCTTGCCGGTATGACCGGTACTGCTGAGACAGAGGCAGGTGAGTTCTGGTCAATTTACAAACTGGATGTAGTTGTTATTCCTACAAACAGGCCAATAACCAGAAAGGATCAGGATGACCTTATTTACAAAACAAAACGGGAGAAATATAACGCCGTAATTGAGGAGATTGTTAATCTCACAAAGGCAGGCAGACCTGTTCTTGTGGGAACAACATCAGTTGAGGTATCTGAGCTCCTGAGCAGGATGTTAAAGATACGAGGCATTAAGCATAATGTCCTCAATGCAAAGCAGCACGCCAGAGAGGCAGAAATTGTCGCAGAGGCGGGTCAGCCATCGGCAGTGACCATAGCAACAAATATGGCCGGTAGGGGAACCGATATTAAACTCGGCCCAGGGGTTAAGGATGCAGGTGGACTTGCAATTATTGGAACTGAGAGACACGACTCAAGACGGGTTGACAGACAGCTGAGGGGCCGTGCCGGAAGACAGGGCGATCCGGGAACTTCAAGTTTCTTTGTATCTCTTGAGGATGATCTTATGCGTCTGTTTGGCTCTGAAAGAATAGCTGGGCTGGTTGACAGAATGGGGCTTAAAGAGGGAGAGGTTCTTCAACACTCAATGCTTTCAAAATCAATTGAAAGAGCACAAAAGAAGGTTGAGGAGAATAACTTTGGAATCAGAAAGAGGCTGCTTGAGTACGACGATGTTATGAACTCTCAGAGAGAGGTTATATATACAAGAAGGAAAAATGCTTTAAATGGCGAGAGGATTGATGTGGATGTTATAAATATGATTAACGACTACTGCGAATCTCTTGTAGCAACACACCATGGTAACTCAGATTACGAAACATTCTCACTGGATGTTATACGACAGCTGTCAATAGAGCCCGGAGTTGACGAAACAACATACAATAAAGAGTCTCTGAATATAGTTACAGATGCATTTATTGACAATGTTATGCAGGTATACAAACGCAGGGTTGATTCGCTTGTTGAGAGGGCCTGGCCAATAATGAAGCAGATATATGAGACTCAGAGTGCGACTTTTGAAAATATCGCTGTTCCTGTAAGCGATGGAAACAAAATTATGCAGTTAGTTGTTAATCTTAAAAAGGCATATGACAGCAATGGAAAGGAGCTGGGAAAGGCTCTCAACAAGATGATCACTCTGCTTATGATTGATGAACACTGGAAAGAGCACCTGAGAGAGATGGATGATCTTAAACAGTCTGTTCAAAATGCAACATACGAACAAAAGGATCCTCTTCTGATTTATAAATTTGAGAGTTTCCAGCTATTCAAAGGAGTTCTGGACAAAGTTAGCCGGGATGTACTTGCATTCCTGCTCAAGTCTCAGATTCCTCTTTCAGAAAAACGCGAACCTGTAAGTCTGAGAGAGGAGCAGAAGAGAAAGACAGACCTCAGCAGAATGCAGACATCAAGACAGGATTTGGCAGCCTCCTCCGGAGAGCCAAAAACTCAGGCTCCGGTTCATGTAGAGAAGAGAGTGGGCAGAAATGACCCTTGTCCTTGCGGAAGTGGTAAAAAGTTTAAGAATTGCCACGGTGCCAATAGTTAGTGTTAAATTTAAAAATTAGACCAATGTTTGATTTAATAGTTATCGGCTCCGGACCCGGAGGTTATGTAGCAGCAATCAGAGCATCTCAGCTGGGTATGAATACTGCGGTTATTGAGAGAAGTGAACTTGGCGGAATTTGCCTCAACTGGGGTTGTATCCCCACCAAAGCTCTTCTTAAGAGCGTACAGGCTCTCCACTACGCAACACACTCTGCAGATTATGGTTTTGAGATAGATGGTAATATAAAGGCAGATCTGACAAAAATCGTAGAGAGGAGCAGGGGTGTCTCTGCCAATATGAGTAAAGGAATAGAGTACCTATTTAAAAAAAATAAAATAACAGTTATACAGGGTCACGGAAAGATTCTGGAAGCCGGAAAGGTTCAGATAACTGCTAATGATGGGAGCAAATCAGAAGTTGAGGCCAAGAGTATTATAATAGCAACAGGAGCAAGGGCAAACTCTCTCCCGTTTGCACCAATTGACGGGAAAAAGATTATTTCATACAGACAGGCTCTTGTTCCGGAAAAACTGCCGGTAAGTATGGCGGTAATTGGTTCCGGAGCAATAGGAAGTGAGTTGGCCTATTTCTACCGCTCAATGGGATCTGAAGTTCATCTTATTGAATATCTTGATAATATTGTTCCTCTGGAGGATGAGGAGGTTTCTGCTCAGTTAAGCAGATCTTTCAGAAAGATGGGTATTAAAGTTATGGTCTCATCTCAGGTTAAATCTGTTGACACATCAGGGGAGCTTTGCAAACTTACAGTTGTTACTAAAAAGGGAGAGGTGATTGTTGAGGCTGAGCAGGTTCTTTCAGCAGTTGGTGTAATACCTAACATTGAAAATCTTGGACTCGAAGAGCTTGGGGTTAAAACTGAAAGAGGAAAAATATCTGTTGATTCTGCCTATATGACAAATGTAAAAGGGGTTTATGCTATTGGAGATGTAATTGCTACACCTGCCCTGGCGCATGTGGCATCTGCAGAGGGCATAAACTGTGTTGAACAGATTGCAGGTCTTAATCCACCGGCAGTTAACTATGGTAATATTCCGGGATGTACCTATACAACTCCTGAAATTGCCTCTGTTGGGATTACAGAAAAAGCTGCAAAGGAGAAGGGATTGGATATTAAAGTTGGTAAATTCCCATTTACCGCCTCCGGAAAAGCAGCAGCAGCAGGTGATAAAGATGGTTTTATAAAACTAGTTATAGATGCTCAGTCTGACAAGGTTTTAGGAGCCCATTTTATAGGAGCAAATGTAACAGAGATGATTTCCGGTGTTGTAGTGGCACGCAATTTGGGAGTTACTGCCCGTGATTTAATTCATTCTGTGCATCCTCACCCTACGATGAGCGAAGCTATAATGGAGGCCGCAGCTGCATCACACGGAGAGGTAATCCATATTTAACATAAAGTTTATGGCAAAAAACGAAGTAGTTCCCCAGATTAACGAAGTAAACCGAATTGCCGGCGGAACCGAATTAAGAGGAACACTGATCACAACCAGTGATATCAGAATAGATGGTTTTTTTGAAGGTAAAATTCAGACAAGGGGTAAAGTTGTAGTTGGAGACAACGCCCAGTTTATAGGAGACCTCTTTTGCGGCAGTGCCGACATATGGGGCAGGATGGAGGGTAATCTTGTTACCGGTCATCAGGCAGGCTTCAAAAGCAAAGCAAAATTTGAGGGGGCTCTTCAGTGCAACAGAATCTCTATTGAGGATGGAGCCACATTTAACGGAACTTGCAGAATGATAACAGAGGATGAGTACAACCAGATGGTTGAAAAATACAACAGCTCTGCAAGGAAAAGTAAATAAACAGTTACGAAAAAAAAAGAGAGGCTTAATTGAGCCTCTCTTTTATTTTATAATTATTTCTCTCTGAACTGTTTCTTGATACCAGCTCACCCAGAAAGCCCGCCAGAAACAGTTGCATACCAATTATCAGAGCAACAAGGGATATGTAAAACAGTGGCTGGTCAGTTACCTGTCTGAATTTTAGTCCGCTAGCCTGAGAAATAAGTTTGTCTGCCACAAGGTAAACAGCTGTAACAAACCCAAAGAAAAATGTAAGTGTCCCAAAGGTGCCAAAAAAATGCATTGGTCTTTTTCCAAATTTTGAGAGGAACCAGAGGGTTATAAGATCCAGGAATCCGTTTACAAATCTGTCCATCCCAAATTTGCTTTTACCAAACTTCCTTGCCTGGTGCTTTACAACCTTCTCACCAATATTTCTGAAGCCTGCAATCTTTGCCAGATATGGAATATATCTGTGCATCTCACCGTAAACCTCAATGTTTTTGATAACCTCTTTGCGGTAGGCTTTTAATCCGCAGTTCATATCGTGAAGTTTAAGTCCGGTAACCCTTCTTGCAACTCTGTTGTAAATTTTGGAAGGTATATTTTTGGCTAATTTATTGTCTTTTCTTCTCTTTTTCCATCCGGATACAAGATCATAACCCTGATTAGCAATCATCTCGTATAATTCAGGAATCTCCTCAGGATTATCCTGCAAATCGGCATCCATAGTAACTACAACATCGCCTTTAGCTGCTTCAAAGCCTATGAACAGAGCAGGCGATTTGCCATAGTTTCTGCTGAATCGTATGGCAGAGATTGTTCTGTATTGTGAGGATTCTCTCTTTATTACCTCCCAGGAGTTATCTGTGCTACCATCGTCAACAAGGATGATCTCATAAGCCAGTTTTTGAGAAGCTAAAGCCCTTTCAATCCAGGAGAGAAGTTCCGGAATTGATTCCTCTTCGTTGTAAAGCGATATGACTATTGATAAATCCATTATTGAAGAAAAATTTAAATATTACTGGGCAAACATATCACCCTTTTTTGTGTAATTCGCAACGATTGCAGAGACAATAAGACCAAAGATAGTATAGTATATAAGTGAAAAAACAAATGCAAGCTTTGGAAGATGCTCCATGACTCCAAAAATTGCCTCTGCTCCTTCAGGGTTTGATGACTCCATTGTTTGTGCAACCATCTCCATTTGCGATGTAGTTGCTTCAGGAAAGAGGAATCCCATATGAAGGAAAAGATAGGCTGCACATATTACAGAAGAGAGCAGGCAAAGAATTGCGCCAAAATTGAACCCCTGTTTAAAAGTAAAGGTTTCAAAATGTTTGCTGTAATCTTTTATGAAATAGTATACCAGATAAATGCTGAGTACCAGCTTAACAATCCAGATTAAAATTCCAATAAAACCTGGCATTTGTGGGAAAACAGCCTGTAAAAGAGTTGCCAAAATGGTAACCAGTGCAAGGATTAGTGCGTTCTGGGCAGCTATGCTCCATTTATTGCTTTGCATAATTTGTTAGATGTTAGGTTTTTGTAAAATTAGTGGTGATTTCAAATTTAGATAAAATTCAGCACTATCCAAAAATAATGAGGATTAGAAAAATATGTTTAAATTTGCGAGATTATTTTGAGACCATACATATTTATTATGATAAACATTACTTTCCCGGACGGCAGCGTTAGGCAGTACCCAAAAGGAGCTACTCCTCTGGATATTGCAAACGGCATCAGCCCAAGACTGGCGGCTGAGGTGCTTGCAGCATCCGTTAATTCTAAGGTTGTGGAGATAACAAGACCCATCAACGAGGATGCTACAATCAAACTGCACAAATGGGAGGATCAGGAGGCAAAAAGTACCTTCTGGCACTCCTCCTCTCACCTTATGGCTGAGGCTCTTGAACTTCTTTATCCAGGTATTAAATTCGGAATAGGTCCATCAATTGAGACTGGATTTTATTACGATGTAGACACGGGAGATAAGAGCATTACGGAGGGTGATCTTAAGAGGATTGAGGAAAAGATGCTGGAGCTTGCAAGAGAAAAGCAGCACTTTGTAAGGAGAGAGGTTAGCAAGGAGGAGGCAATGAAAACCTACTCTGAGAAGGGTGACCAATACAAGTGCGAACTCATAAAAGACCTGGAGGATGGCACAATATCATTTTATACTAACGGTACCTTTACTGATTTATGCAGAGGACCCCACTTAGGTGATACATCTGTAATTAAAGCTGTTAAACTTACATCTATAGCAGGTGCATACTGGAGAGGAAATGAGAATAACAAGATGCTTACCCGTATTTACGGAGTGACATTTCCTCAGAAAAAGATGCTTGACGAGTATCTTCTGATGCTGGAGGAGGCTAAGAAGAGAGACCACAGAAAACTTGGAAAGGAACTTGAACTGTTTGCCTTTTCACAGAGGGTAGGACAGGGATTGCCTTTATGGCTTCCAAAAGGTGCTATGCTTCGTGAAAGGCTGGAGAATTTCCTTAAGAAGGTTCAGAAAGAACACGGTTACCTCCCTGTTATGACTCCTCATATAGGACAAAAGGAGCTATATGTTACCTCCGGTCACTATGCAAAATATGGCAAAGATTCCTTTCAGCCAATACACACACCACAGGAGGGAGAGGAGTTTCTTCTTAAACCAATGAATTGTCCTCACCATTGTGAGATATATAAAACCAAGCCAAGATCCTACAAGGATATGCCTTTGCGTCTGGCCGAGTTTGGAACAGTATACAGATATGAGCAGAGCGGTGAGCTTCACGGACTAACCAGGGTTAGAGGATTTACACAGGATGATGCCCATATATTCTGTCGTCCTGATCAGTTAAAAGAGGAGTTCATAAAAGTAATTGATATTGTCCTTTACATATTCAGAACCCTTGATTTTAAGGATTACACAGCTCAGATATCACTGAGGGATCCGGAAAACAGAGAGAAGTATATTGGATCCGATGAAAACTGGGAGAAGGCCGAGAGTGCAATTATTGAAGCTGCCAGAGAGAAGGGTCTGAATACAGTTGTTGAACTGGGCGAGGCTGCATTCTACGGACCAAAGCTTGATTTTATGGTAAGAGATGCTATTGGAAGAAAGTGGCAACTGGGTACAATTCAGGTGGATTACAACCTTCCGGAGAGATTTGAGCTGGAGTATGTTGGTGCTGATGACAAAAAGCACAGACCTGTAATGATTCATAGAGCGCCATTTGGATCAATGGAGAGATTTATAGCGGTTCTTATTGAACATACAGGAGGTAAATTCCCGCTTTGGCTATCCCCAGAGCAGGCAGTGATCCTTCCTGTAAGTGAAAAATATAATGATTACTCCAAAAAAGTTGCAGATTTTCTAAATAATGCCGATATTCGCGCCTCAATTGACGATCGTAACGAAACTATCGGCAAGAAAATCAGGGAGAATGAGCTCAAGAGGGTTCCATTCCTCCTTATTGTTGGTGAAAAGGAGGCAGAGAGCGGCACAATTTCTGTCAGGAAGCAGGGAGATGGAGATAAGGGTGCAATGAGTATGGAGGAGTTCAGACAACTGATTGAGAGTGAGATAAAAAGACAAATTGAGTAATAACTAAAATAGGAGGACAAATTTATCGCTACACCTTTTAAACCTCGGCCGGGCGGATTCAAACCGAATTCGCAATCATCGGGACCAAGAAGAGATGCCCACGGAAGGTATCCAAACAGCGGCCCGAAAAGAGATGACGGACCACGCGTAAACAATGAAATTTCGGCACCAAATGTTAGGGTTGTCGGAGATAACGTTGAGAATCAGGGAGTAGTTTCACTGAGAGAGGCGTTGGCAATGGCAGAGGCGCTGGAACTTGACCTTGTTGAGATTTCACCAAATGCAGACCCTCCGGTTTGCAAGATTATTGACTACCAGAAGTTCATCTACCAGCAAAAGAAAAAGGCAAAGGAGATGAAGGCTAATGCCAGTAAGATAGTTATTAAGGAGATAAGATTTGGACCAAATACAGACGAACATGACTATCAGTTTAAACTGAAACATGCCCAGTCTTTCCTGGAAGAGGGTTCCAAAGTTAAAGCTTATGTTTTCTTCAAAGGAAGGTCAATACTCTTTTCTCAGCAGGGGGAAAAATTGCTTCTTAGATTTGCTCTTGAACTTGAAGAGTACGGTAAAGCAGAACAGCTTCCAAAACTGGAGGGTAAGAGGATGATTATGATGCTCTCGCCTTCTAAGAAAAAATAGAGAATTTATTTATAAACTTTAAAATAAAGACAATGCCCAAAATTAAAACCAACTCCGGTGCCAAAAAGCGTTTTCAGCTTACCGGATCGGGGAAAATCAAGAGAAAACACGCTTATAAAAGCCACATTCTCACCAAAAAGACAACTAAGCAAAAGAGAAATTTGACCTACTCGGCTCTTGTTTCAACATCAGACGAGAAGAGAATCAAAGCATTACTTGTTGCATAGTACAATTTATTAACCAGGATGCACAGCAGA
>WARP01001073.1_pt1 | contig 92260 bp, 79 predicted proteins | sample 4769151 | NCBI WGS metagenome assembly WARP01 (sample SAMN08893023, study PRJNA449175) | gut metagenome | isolation source: rumen sample fed with dry roughage | host: cow | place: India: Nagpur | collected 2016
TGGAACTTCCATTTGCAGAATCCTACAAGATAAAGATGGTTGAAACCATCAGAAAAAGCACCAGGGAGGAGAGAGAGAGGTGGATGAGGGATGCTAATTACAATCTTTTTAATCTTAAAAGTGACTATGTCTTTATAGATCTGCTTACTGACTCTGGTACCGGGGCAATGAGCGATAAACAGTGGTCTGCAATGATGGAGGGTGATGAAAGTTATGCGGGGGCTCGTTCATATTTTAATTTAAAGGAGAGTATTAACGCTATTACCGGTTTTCCGTACTTCCTCCCTACTCACCAGGGAAGAGCGGCTGAAAATGTCCTTTTCTCATCAATAATTAAGGCTGATGATATTCTTCCCGGGAATTCACACTTTGATACAACAAAGGGCCACATTGAGTTTAGAAAGGCCCATGCTATTGATTGCACAATTGATCAGGCAAAAGATACAACACTGGAGATCCCGTTTAAGGGCAATATGGATTTGAATAAGCTTGAAGAGGTTCTTAAAAAGTATCCAAAAGAAAAAATACCATGTATTGTCTTAACAATTACTAACAATACAGCGGGAGGTCAGCCTGTCTCTATGGAGAATATTAAAGGGACAGCTGCTTTGGCAAAGAAATATGGGGTTAAACTGTTGTTTGACTCTGCCCGGTTTGCAGAGAATGCATATTTTATTAAAACTCGTGAAAGAGGATACCAGGACAAAAGTATAAAAGAGATCTGCAATGAGATGTTCAGTTATGCAGACTTTATGACAATGTCATCAAAAAAGGATGCAATTGTTAACATGGGTGGTTTCGTAGCCTTCAGGTCAGAGGAGGATTGGAAAGCTTGTCAGATGTATACAATAATGTATGAGGGATTCATAACATATGGAGGAATGTCCGGCAGAGATATGAATGCCCTTGCTCAGGGTTTAAAGGAGGGGACAGATTTTGAGTATCTGGAGACAAGAATTAAACAGGTTGAGTACCTGGGGAAGAAGCTTGATGAATATGGGATTCCATATCAAAGACCAGCAGGTGGTCATGCTATTTTTGTGGATGCAAAAAGAGTTCTCACTAATGTTCCAAAGGAGGAGTTTATTGCGCAGACATTAGGTATTGAACTCTATCTGGAAGCAGGTATAAGAGGAGTTGAGATAGGAGCTTTGCTTGCAGACAGAGATCCTGAGACTCGTCAAAACAGATACCCTGAACTGGAGTTGCTTAGACTTGCAATTCCAAGAAGAGTATACACTAATAATCATATGGATTATATTGCCGCTGCCCTTAAAAATGTTTTTGATCGTCGTGAAAACATAACAAGAGGTTACTTAATCAAGAAGGAGCTTCCTATAATGAGGCATTTTACCATAGAACTTGAGCCGGCAAAATAGCTTATTGCTGAATTTGCCTACTCTCTCTCTTTACAACTAAGTGAAGAGATATGCTTGCTGCAATAAAGTAAAAACCGGCCAGTAACCAAAGTGTAATATATTCAAATCTTACCTGTGAAAGCGTCGCCCCAGCAGAGTTGATTTTTATGTATCCCTGTACTCCGTGAGTAGATGGGAAGAGGTATGATATCAATCTCCAAACCTCAGGCATGTTCTGTCTGGGCCATGAAAAGCCCGAGAGAAAGAGCAGGATTAGTGTGAAAAAGAGGAATGCTATAAGGCCAGTCTCCCTGTTCTTTACAAATACCGAGACAGTCATTGAGAAGAAGATCGCAGCCAGCAGGAAGGGTATCATAAAGCTGAATAGCGTTCCAATCTCACCTATATGCGGGAGGTTAAAGAATTTGGGGATAAATCCTACTATGTATGCTGTAATTGGAATGTAAAGCAGAAAGTATGCAATTGCCTTTCCAATAACAACCCTGTAGATTCCCCTGCCGTGAAGGTGTTCAGGAATACTTGAATGGGTTCTGCTCTCTTCCCTCGCTGTACCTGCCAGCATTCCAATCCCAAAAAACAGGGTCTGGTGAATGATGAGAATGAGCAAAGCAGGGAGCAGAAAACTTGCGAATCCCCCTCCCGGATTGTAAAATCCCACATCATTTCCCGGAATGGCCTCAACAAGCTGTTCGGCCTGCTCTCCCCCAATTCCTGCCGCATTATAGCGTTTAATCTGAATTGAGCGAAGCTGGTCAAGCATTGTGTAGTTTGTTGCCATCATAAGCCCTTTGTAGTAAAGGAAACTGCTCATATCATTGTAGATTGAGATGGTCGCCTGCTCCATACGGGCCAGCTTCAGGTGGTAATCTGATGGTATGTAAACAATGCCGTGCACCTCTCCATCTGTAAAGAGTGCCTTTGCCTCCTCAAGGCTGAGACATCTGTTGCTGATTTTCACCTCCTGAGCTGCATTGAATTTCCTGAGAAACTCCCTGCTCTCCGGTGAATGTGAATGGTCAACCACAGCAACTGGGATTTCATAAAGTGCTTCGTTTTTGTATATCCCGTTGTAGAGCAGGGGATAGGCAATGCCTGCAACAAAAAAGATGAGCATTACCCCGCGGTCCCTGAAAATGTGCCTGAGCTCATTTGTGGCAACCCACCAGAGGTCCCTGATTCCTACGCTCATGTATGTTAATAATCCGGTCACTTTTTTCATCTCTATTTTATGGGATAATTCTGATTTATAAGTGCATTCTTAAGTCGTCTGGATACCAGTATGGGCAGAGCAAGGAATATGAACATGGCAGCAATGCTCAGCGCCGAGTTTACAAATGGTGCACCAAGCAGAGCCTCGTTTACATAGATGTGGAAGTAGTGCCTTATTGGAAAGAGCACGCTTGCACCCTGCGTCAGCGGTGGCATTGCCTCTATCGGGAAGGTAAAGCCTGCGTAGGTAAATGAAAGAATTCCGTAAAGAGCTGCAAAGCTGATTGCATCCCGCAGAACGGGGAAGAGCCCAATCATGAGGATTCCGATTGCCTGATGCGCAAGAACAAAGAGAACCGTTGAGGCAGAGAACCTAAGTAGTGACCCTTGCATTGGGAATCCTGCAAATTTGTAGAGTAGCACATTTCCCGCAATACCAAGGATTATGAACATCACTGAATAGGGGAGAAGTTTGCCTGTAAGAGCTACAGCCAGAGAACCCCCGGATTCGCTCATCCACTCACGGGAGCTTTTTGTCTTGAGTTCAACACCAATGCAATATACAGTCATTAGCAGAATAACAAGCTGCAGCACTCCCGGCATAAGGACGGTTATAAGATAAACTCCGTAGTTTGCCCATGGGTTTCCTATCTGATGGGTGTCAATTAATATGGGCTGAATCTTTCCCATAATTGCCTCATCGTTCATCCCCTTTGCCCTCAGTACCTCCCGCTGATATGCAGATGAGGCAAGTGTGCTCATTGTGAGCATATCCTTGTAGCTGAGAGTACCTGCAATGAGGTATGCGTTGTTTACATAGAAGGAGATCTCCGGCCGCTTTCCGGAGAGCAGATTACCGTAAAACCCGGCAGGGATATCTATGAATCCGTAAATCTCTCCCCTCTGCATAAGATCCCTTGCCTCTGCAAAGTTTGCACAGCCGGTAACTACCTCGGTCATGGGTGTTGAGTTAAGCTCTCTTGCAAGCCTTCTGGATATTGCAGAGTTGTCTCTGTCTACCACAGCCACGGGGAGCCGTTCCGGAAGACCCTCGTTAATGAGAGTCAGAAAGAAGAGATAGCCAAAGGCAACAACAAATACCGTCGAGAAGAGGTAGATGGGTCTGCCAAACATCATCCTCAACTCTCTTTTAAGAACATTTCCGATTTTAGTCAGAATCATCTTCAGTTAGCTTCAGTTTTAATTATCACGCTCATTCCGGGGCGCATTCCCTTAATTGCATTGAGAGGTACAGCCTTAACCTCAAAGCTCTTTGCATCAAACCCGCCGCTCACCTTGGTAGACCTCCATGTTGCATAGGATGCCATTGCCTTCATGTAGGTAACCTTTGCCTCAAACTCCTCTTCGCCCAGAGCCGGAATCCTCACCTTTACAACAGTGCCGGTGGTCATGCCTCTGAGCAGATCTTCACGAACACTGAATGTGAACCACATATTGGAAAGGTCTGTAATACTCATAACAGGTGCGCCTGTACCCACAAGGTCACCCTCCTCCGGAAAGATCTCGCTAACCTCGCCCGAAGCCGGAGCAATTAAGCAAGTTTCGTCAAGGTAGGATTCAACCTCCCTCACAGCTCCGATTGCCCTGCTGACAAGTGCCAGTGCTGCTTCGCGGTCCTCCTTCTCGGCCCCGTTCATTGTCATCTCGTACTGCGATTTTGCCGCCTTTGCAGTTGCTACTGCAGCCTTGAACTGTGCCTCTGCCTCGTCGCGCTTTTGTGCCGGGATAACACCCTTGTCAAAGAGTCTCTGCACCCTTTCGTAAGATTTGGATGCGATATCGGCCCCAACCTCTGCCTTCTGCCAAAGCTCAAAGGCTCCCATAATCTGCTCCGGTCTTGCACCTTTGATTGCCTTGCGGTTCTGAGCCTGTGCCGCATCTCTTGCAGCTTTGGCCTGGTCCAGCTTTGCATTGAGTTCAGGGCTAAAGATGAGTGCCAGGGTGTCGCCCTTCTCTACAGAAGAGCCCTCTTCTGCAAGAATCTCACTGATTCTTCCGGGGATCTTTCCCGAAACTCGGTACTCTTTTGCCTCAACCTCTCCCTGAATAATAAGGGGTTCGGGCTTTGCCGCGTAGAGGCCAATAAGTGATACAATTACAATTACGCCAAGCAATCCTGCAAGCCCGGCCAAAAGGTTGTTCCTGTTTTTTCTGGTTTCCATATATTAATTTTGATTTTTCTGTGATATACCAAGTGCCTCTTTCAGATATGACCTGCACATCATAATGTCAATCTGTGCATCAATCTCTTCTGATTTTGCCAGCAGCCAGCCGTTGTGTGCCTCCAGCAGATCTGTGCTTCCGGCAACACCTGCCTCAAATGCCTCCCTTGCAAAACGGAGGTTCTCCCCGGCCTTATCCACAGAGGATTCGGCAATAGCGAGCCTTTTAACAGATTCGGCCATCCTGAACTTTGCCTGATTAATCTGAAGGCCGATTTTCTCTTTCGCCTCCTCTCTCTGCAGCTGAATTATCTTATGCTGACTCTGTGCCGCCTTTAGCGTATGGATCTTCTCTCCAAAGTGAAAGAGAGGGATGTTTATACCCACTCCAAAAGAGTACATCCCGCCGAATGTGTAACTCACACCGTTATTGAAATTGGGGTTTGAGATTATGTAGTTACCGTTAAGAATCACATTGGGAAGGAACCTTGACTCCATAATCTTTATGTTTGATTTGGCTATCTTCTCTGCCTCGCCCAGAGCCTTTATCTCTGCACGGTTTTCGATAAACTGCTCCGTTGTGCCTTCTGCTGCCGGTGTTATGGCAGTGGCTACAGGCTTGTCAGGGAATATATATTCTGCGGCAGGGTCCAGACCGCAAATCTGAAGCAGGGCCATCTTTGAAAGAGCAAGCCCGTTCTCTGCTCTTGCCTGCATCATCTTTGCCTCATTAAGCTTCACATTCACCTTAAGGATATCCCCCTTTGTGGCTACCCCCTCGTCTGCCATAATTGAAACATTCTTTACGATTGACTCTATCAGCCTAAGGTATTCTGAGGCGAGTGAAGCCTTGGAGTATAGGGATACAACTCTCCAGTATGCCTCGTCTGTCTTCTGTAAAAGATCCTCTTCTGCCTTTTCTGACTGTATACCTGCAAGCCTTTCGCTGCTTTTTGCAATCTTGTAGAGCTCACGGATTTTCCCTCCCAGGTATACCGGCTGAACAAATCCGGCAATGCCCGCAAAGATGTTTCTGGACTCCATCTCCATTGCCTCTTTTGGAAGCAGAGCGTAGTCTTTCCACTGAATTTTCTCCGGATTTACCTTTGGATCAAATGGCTTCCCGTCTGAATCGAGCGGTGCGTAAACACCCGGAGCAACCTGTGCCCATTTGTTGTTAATCTGATCCTGACGGAAACCGAACGAGCCGTCAGCCATTTTGGTACCAACAGGGAGCAGTGCATCCTCTCCCAGGAGCGAGATGTTTTTCTGATTGTGCAGATAGGTTCCGTTAAAGGAGAACCTTGGGAGAAATTGTGTGAAGGCCGCCTTGCGCATCTCTGAGGCGATTATCTCCTTCTCTTTGCCACTCTGCAAAGATCTGTTGTTCTCCAGTGCAAGTCTCCTGCAGTCGTTAAGTGTGAGTGCACTTTGTCCCGCCAAAGGGAACAGAGTCAAAATGCATAACAGAGATAGAACTAATTGTTTCATTTATAAATCTTTGATATTTGTTGTATGTTTAATAGTTGAATATGCAACTAAAATGATAGAAGGAGAGTAACTTTTGTTTATAAATTTCAGATAGCTAGATAATGTTGTTAAGAAGTTTGACAATAACTTCTTTGGCATCAATTAATTCTTTAGAGGATATTCCAGAAACTGCTTGATCAAATGACTCTTTTACAATTTTCATAGCATGGTTCTCCATCTCTCTTCCCTTATCAGTAAGGTGGATTTTGTTAATTCTTCTGTCTGCAGGGTCAGAGTGTCTTTCCACAAGACGATTTTTTGAGAGAGTATCCAGTAATCGGGTGATGCTGGTTTTGTCTTTAGAAGTTTGATCGCTTAGTGATTGCTGAGTTTGACCGTCTTTGTTCCAGAGACACATAAGAACCAGCCACTGCTCTGTTGTGATTGCAAGGCCTGCAGTACGAAACTTCCTGTTAAGATGTCGGTTCAGAGAAGCAGAAAGCTGTCCGCTTAACACAGACAGTAGTTCATTAGTCTTAACAAAATCTATTAGTTGCATATACAATGGTTGTTTGTTCAACGGCCCAAAAGTATACACTTTTTTCTAAACAGATATAATTATTTCTGTTTTTTTTGTCTTGGGGATTTTGTCAATTTTGAAGGCTTTGACTGACTGTTTTTTCCTTTTATAACAATTTTTGAATCTGCGTTACTAGCATCAGATTCCCAAACAAGAGAAAAATCAAGTTGTTTCTGCTCAAGGTTTGCCTTTTCTACTTTAATTTTGACTGCATCTCCCAAAATAAAGCGCTTTCCGCTTCTTTTTGCGTAAAGAGACATTGACTCTTCCATAAATTGAAGGTAGTCCTCTTTTATATCTCTCAGAGCAACAAGCCCCTCTACTTTTGTCTCGTCAATTTCAACAAACATCCCCCATTCAGTAATTCCGGATATGCTTCCTCCAAATGTCATCCCAACCTTGTCCTGCATAAACTCAACCATCTTATATTTTATGCTGGCTCTCTCTGCGTCTGTTGCAAGTTGTTCTCTTTCGCTTGAGTATTTGCAGCGCTCTTCAAAATATTGTTTATCCTGAGATTTTCCTTTATCAAGGTATAGTGCAAGGAGTCTGTGAACCATCATATCAGGATATCTTCTGATAGGAGATGTGAAGTGTGTATAATAGTCAAAAGCAAGACCGTAATGACCCATATTATCCGTTGAATATCTTGCCCTGGCCATGGATCGTAATGCCATAATCTCAATAGCTCCTGCTTCAGGTTTTTCCTTAACAGATGTAAGCAATTTATTAAGTTCTGACGATAATTCGCGGGCATTTTTGGTTGGGCTCATCTCGTAACCAAAATGTTTCACGAATGTACGAAAAAGCGTTATCTTCTCCATGTTAGGCTCTTCGTGGATTCTGTATACAAAAGTCTTTGCCTGTTTCCCTTTTGCCCCAATGAAGTATGCAACCTCTCTGTTTGCAAGAAGCATAAACTCTTCAATAAGCCAGTTAGAGTCCATTGATATCTTCTGGTACACTCTTACGGGCTTTCCATTGCTGTCAACTTCAACTTTCATTTCCGGTCTTTCAAAGCTTATTGCACCGGAGCGGAACCTCTCCTCTCTCAGGAGATATGCAAGAGAGTGAAGTTTAAGCATCTCATCTTTCAAAGGTCCTGTCTTTGTCTCAATAATTTGTTGAGCCTCTTCGTAGCTGAATCTGTAATCGGATTCAATAATGGTTCTACCAAACCACCTGTTGGCAACTTTCCCTTTTTCTGTTATTTCAAAAACTGCAGAGAAACATAGTTTCTCTTCATTTGGTCTTAATGAGCAAAGTTTGTTAGAAAGCTTTTCTGGTAACATTGGAACTGTTCTGTCCACAAGGTAAACAGATGTTGCCCTCTCGAGAGCCTCTTTGTCAACAAGAGATCCGGGTCTTACATAATGTGTGACATCTGCAATGTGTACTCCTACTTCCCAGTTTCCCTCCGGAAGCTTTCTGATTGAGAGTGCGTCATCAAAATCTTTGGCATCAGCCGGGTCAATAGTAAAGGTAGTTACTCCTCTGAAATCTTTTCTGGCTTTAATCTCTTTCTGGTCAATCCTGTCATCAATTTTATCGGCCTCTTTTTCTACAGAGGGGTCAAATTTAAAAGGCAGACCATATTCTGTGAGAATTGCGTGCATCTCAGTGTTGTTCTCTCCGGGAACACCCAGTACATCAATAATATGCCCAATTGGTTCATCTGAGCTTCTTGGCCACTCATCAACCATTACTGCGACTTTTTTACCGTGCTGGTCTGAACTGTATCCCCCTTTAAGGATTCTGATATCGTGAGGCATAAATTTGTTTTCGCAAATTACCCAGGCCTCCTCTCCAACAATCTGTAAAATTCCAATAAACGGCCTTTTTGTTCTTTCAATTATCTCAGTAATCTCTCCCTCTTTCCTTCTGTTGCCGCTTTTCTTTGTTACAATTGATACTCTGACGATATCTCCATGCAATGCTCCTCTCATTCTTGAAGCCGGAATAAATACATCATCTTCAATACCATCACGGATGATAAATGCATACCCCTCCCGGGTCATGCTTACTTTGCCAGTGGTCTCTTCCCTTCTGCCACGACTTTTATCTCCGCGAGGCTGGCGAGATGAATTTTTCTTTTTATGCATAATTTGTAATTTTGCCCGATTTTTGCAGTATGATACTGCTTCAGTGATTTGACAACAAAATTAATCAATAAAATGAATAAGAAGGTACTTTTGATGATTCTTGACGGTTGGGGAGAGGGGAAGCGAGACAATACGAATGTCATTTACACCCAGGGTGAACCAAATATTGATAAACTCAGAGCCAAATATCCAACCTCATTTTTATCAGCCAGCGGAGAGGATGTCGGTCTTCCTGAAGGTCAAATGGGTAACTCTGAAGTAGGTCACCTGAATATTGGTGCCGGCAGAGTTGTTTACCAGGATCTGGTAAAGATAAATAAAGCTTGCAGAGAGGGTAAGCTACTTGAGAACTCGCAGATCAAAGCTGCGTATGATTATGTAAAGAGCTCCGGAAAATCTCTTCACTTTATGGGGCTAATGAGTGATGGCGGGGTACACAGCTCAATGGAGCATCTTTTTGCATTTCTTACTTTAGCTAAAGAGCAAGGTATAGAGAGTATTTTTGTTCACGCATTTATGGATGGAAGAGATACTGATCCTAAGAGCGGTAAGGGATACATTGAACAACTTCAGAACCACCTTGTAAAAACCGGATGTAAGATAGCCTCAATAGTTGGAAGGTACTACGCAATGGACAGAGACAAAAGGTGGGAGAGGGTAAAACTTGCCTACGACTTGCTGGTTAGAGGAGAGGGGGAGCCATTCACGGATGGGGTAGCAGCAATGCAGATGAGATATGACAGTGATATTACAGATGAGTTTATAACTCCGCTGGTTGCTGTTGATGTAAATGGAAATCCCGTAGGAACAATCAAAGAGGGTGATGCTGTAATTTTCTTTAATTTCAGAAATGACAGGGCAAGAGAGATTACTCAAGTCCTCACGCAGTCAGATATGCCTGAGCTTGATATGAAGGTTTTACCTCTTTACTATTGTACTCTTACTCCTTATGATGATAAATTTAAGGGTCTTCACATACTTTATGATAAGGAGAATGTTCAGAGAACACTGGGCGAGGTTGTCTCAAGGGCAGGTAAGAGCCAGCTCAGGATTGCCGAGACAGAAAAGTATGCACATGTTACATTTTTCTTCTCCGGAGGCAGGGAGGCAACTTTTGAGAATGAGAACAGGATACTGATAAGCTCTCCAAAAGTTCCCACATATGACCTAAAACCAGAGATGAGTGCTTTTGAAATAAAGGAGGCTCTGGTAAAAGAGCTGGAGAAGGGGACAAATGACCTGATAATACTAAACTTTGCCAATGGGGATATGGTAGGTCATACCGGAGTTTATGATGCTATTAGAAAAGCAGTGGAGACAGTAGACAAGTGTGCCGGCGAGGTTGTTGAGGTTGCAAAGGCAAATGGATACTCAGTCCTGGTAACTGCAGATCACGGAAACGCAGATAATGCGGTTAATCCGGATGGCTCTCCAAATACAGCCCACTCGCTTAATCCTGTACCATTTATAGTTGTTGATGATGATATTAAGCAAGTTGAAAATGGTATTCTTGCAGATATTGCTCCAACAATTCTAAAAATGATGGGAGTGGAGACACCTCCTGAAATGACCGGCAGGTCTTTGGTATAGAAAAAATCGATAATCCATAGGCTATAATTTACGGGGCCGGCGAAAAATCGTCGGCCCTAATTTTCTATCTTTATGGCTCAAAAAAATAACTCTGAAAAATTCTGGAAATGCCCTTTGTTCATCTTCACGTTCATACTCAGTATTCTATTCTGGATGGTGCTGCATCTATAAAAAACCTTTTTAAACGAGCAGCTCAGGATAACCAGATTGCACTAGCTATTACAGACCACGGAAATATGTTTGGGGTAAAGGAGTTTCTGGATACTGCAGATAAAACCTCATCTGTAAAACCCATTGTTGGAAGTGAGTTTTATGTCTCTAAAGGGAGCCGGTTTGACAAAAGGGGCAGAGAGGATCAAAGTAGTTACCACCTTGTACTTTTGGCGAAAAACATACAGGGCTATAAAAATCTGATTAAACTCTCTTCATACGCTTTTATTGAAGGCACTTATTATAAACCAAGAATTGACAGAGAGCTTATTGAGAAGTATCATGAGAACCTCATCTGTACCTCAGCTTGTCTTGCCGGAGAGGTCTCAAGGGCTATAATGGCAGGAAATATTGAAGAAGCAGAGAACACTGTCAAGTGGTATAAAAATCTGTTTGGAGAAGATTATTATCTGGAGCTTCAGAGGCATCAGACAGATGTTGAGGGTGCTGATAAATCCACTTTTGAACTTCAGGAGCGTGTAAACAAAGTTATCCTTCAGCTTGCTGAAAAGCTTAAGGTTAAAGTTGTTGCAACTAATGATGTCCATTTTGTTGCTCAGGAGGACAGAGAGGCCCATGACAGGCTTATTTGTCTTACAACAAATTCAGATTACTCAAGTCCGGACCGTCTCAGGTATACTAAACAGGAGTATCTTAAATCACAGGAGGAGATGGAGGCAATTTTTGCCGATGTCCCTCAAGCTCTCGAGAGTACAGTAGAGATAGCAAATAAAGTAGAGAGGTTTAAAATTGATTCAGACCCTATTATGCCTCACTTTCCAATACCGGATACTTTTTCAGATTCTGACGAATATCTCAGGCATTTAACCTATGAAGGTGCAAAAATAAGATATGGAGAGCTTAGACCTGAGCATACAGAGAGGATAGATTTTGAACTTGGGACCATAAAAAAAATGGGATATCCAGACTATTTTCTTATAGTTCAGGATTTTATTGCAGCAGCAAGAGATATGAGTGTTTGGGTGGGGCCCGGTAGGGGTTCTGCGGCAGGTTCGGTTGTGGCTTACTGCTTGAAAATCACAGACATAGACCCTCTGAAGTATGATCTCCTCTTTGAGCGTTTCCTCAATCCGGACAGGATATCAATGCCGGATATTGATATCGATTTTGATGATGACGGACGCTCAAAGGTTCTTAAATATGTTGAGGATAAATACGGGAAGGATCATGTCTCACATGTTATAACTTTTGGTACAATGGCAGCCAAAAGTGCTATTAGGGATATTGCCAGAATTCAGAATCTGCCTCTCTCTGAGTCAGACAGGCTTGCTAAACTTGTTCCCAATAAATTCCCCGCAGACAGCTCAGGAAAGGCGCCGGAGGTTAATCTGGAAAATTGCAGAAGACTTGTCCCTGAAATTAAGGAGGCATTTGAATCGGCAGACCCTCTTGTAAGGGATACAATGGAATTTGCGGGGAAGCTGGAGGGTAATGTAAGGAATACGGGAGTCCACGCATGCGCAATAATAATAGGGAGAGATGATTTAAGAGAATTTATTCCTATTGGAATTGCAAAGGATAAAGATACTGGTGAGGATATTTGGGTATCACAATATGATGGTTCTCAGATTGAGAAGGTTGGAATGCTCAAGATGGACTTTCTGGGTTTAAAAACCCTCTCTATCCTGAAGGAGGCTGTAGAAAACATAAGAAAATCCAGAGGGGTTGTGGTTGACATCAATTCAATCCCTATTGATGACAAGGAGACATTTGAGCTGTTCAGCAGGGGAGATAGTATTGCAACTTTTCAGTTTGAGAGTGACGGAATGAGGAAATGGCTGAGAGAGCTAAAGCCTACAAGATTTGAGGATCTTATAGCAATGAATGCTTTATACAGACCAGGTCCTATGGACTACATCCCGGATTTTGTTGACAGAAAGAGGGGGCTGAAGCAGATTGAGTATGACCTGCCGGAGATGAAGGAGATACTTGAGGATACATACGGAATTACCGTATATCAGGAGCAGGTGATGCTTCTCTCCCAAAAAGTGGCCGGATTTTCAAAAGGGGAGGCCGATGGACTCAGAAAGGCTATGGGTAAGAAGATTAAGTCTATGATGGATAGCCTTAAGGAGCAATTTATTAAAGGCGGAACCGGGAATGGCCATACCATAGAGATTCTGGAAAAAATTTGGAAAGACTGGGAGGCCTTTGCTCAATATGCATTTAACAAATCTCACTCAACCTGTTATGCCTGGATTGGATATCAGACTGCATATCTCAAGGCTCATTACCCTGCCGAATTTATGGCAGCTACCCTGAGCAGGAACCTGGACAATATGGATGAGATAACAAAGTATATGGATGAGTGCAAAAGAATGGGGATCTCTGTTCTTGGTCCGGATGTAAATGAGAGTGATTATAAGTTTACTGTAAACAGAAAGGGAAATATAAGGTTTGGTATGGCCGGTATTAAGGGAGTAGGACTTGGAGCTGTAGAAAATATTGTTTCAACAAGAGATACAGGCGGCCCTTTTGAATCAATTTTTGATTTTGTAGAGAGGGTAAACCCATCCGTGGTAGGAAAAAAGACAATAGAGTCTTTGATTTATGCAGGTGCATTCGACTATTTTGAGCCCGTTAAAAGAGAGCAGTATCTTGCACCCGGTACAAGGGATGAGCCTTTTGTCGAGATACTTTACAAATATGGTCAGCGATTCCATAATGACACCATTGCTTTGGGGAATTCCCTGTTTGGAACTCACGAAAGCATTAAGCCGGTAAGACCGGAGATTCCTGTTGCAATGGAGGTGGATAAAATGGAGCTGCTAAAAAGGGAGAGGGAACTTGTAGGGATGTTTCTTTCAGCTCACCCTTTAGATCAATACAGGTTTGAGATAAAAACATTCACTTCAAATACAATAGGAGAGGCAGCTGAACTGGCATCGCAGGCTCTTCAGGATTCAAGCCTCAGAGGGAAGGAGATGATAATTGCCGGAATGGTTACCAATTCAAAGAGCTCTGTTACTAAGACAGGGAGACCTTTTGTCTCATTTTCCGTAGAGGATTTTAATGGGACTATTCAATTTTCGCTTTTTGGAAAAGATTACGAAAATTTTATGAAGTACACCCATCCCGGAACCCCTTTGCTGATTAAGGTTGCAATTCTTCAGAAATATGGTTTCCAGAATAATGGGGATGATTCTGCTAAACAGGTTGACTGCGAATTAAAGGTGAGGAGTATGAGACTTCTCTCAAATACACGAGAGGATTTTATTAAAAGCATAACTCTTTCATTGCCAGTCTCTATGATTACAAAAAATCTCAGAAGAGATTTGACAAATATTTTCAAGGAGAATAAGGGTTCAACAAGAGTCGTCGTTAAAATTCTGGATTACGAAACCCAGATCTCTGTTGAATTTGTCTCGATAAAATACTCGGTAGCATTAACAGATGTTTTGTTAAACTATCTGGAAGCAAACGGAATTGAATGGTCAATCACCCCAACCCTGAGCTTTTAGTGGAATTGGACTACCATCCGGAGTAATAAGCATTGCCCCGCTGCCTGAATTTGTTAAATGACCTATAATATCCAGGGCAGGAATCTCCTTGCTCAAGGTTTCGTATAGCTTCAATGGTATAACATAAAGTAGAAGCATATCGTCACCGCCATTAAGTGCGGCTGTGGTTGCATCCATCCCTATTTCATCGGCCATACTGAATGTTTGTGTAGCAATAGGAATTTTATCAAGATAAATATGGGCCCCAAGATTGTTCCGGTGGCAAATCCTTTTAACTGCATCTGAGAGACCTTTAGTTAAAAACTCTCCGTCCGATGCAATTAATCCATTGTTTTTAAGTGTTTCAGATAAGGTTGTATCGAGATCCGGTGAGAGGTATCTTTTAAGGATGAATTTATAGTCTCCCAGTTTTGGCTGAACATCCGGATTCCCTTCGTAGACTCTCTTCTCCCTCTCCAGAACCTGAAGCCCCATAAATGCAGCTCCGGGAGATCCTGATATACAGATAAGATCACCGGAAGCAGGAGTGTTGCGTTGAACAAAGATCTCCTTATGTTGTTTTCCAATGGATGAAAGCGAAATGGTGAGACCTGTGAGAGATGGCAAAAGATCAAGGGCTGTTGCTTCAATTTTATGCTCTTTAATCGCAGCCATCATACCATCCCAGAGCTCCTCAACATCCTCGGCGAAAAAACGGGCGGAGAGGCCGATTCTTACTGATATGGAGAGAGGGGAATGAAGCTGAGCATATATGGGGCCAAGGGCTGAGATTACAGATTTGTAACCCAGATGTCTGAGAGGATGATAGACAAGATCAAAATCTGTCCCCTCAAGCAGCAATGAGTGGGATGTCATAAAGTTTCCCCCCGAGCTTTCGTAGCTGAAGAGGTTTTCATTCAGAGTATTGCCCTCACCTGAAAGGAGTCTCTCTAAAAGTTTGATTTTGCCGATACTCTCTATTGGAGTCCTTTGGGGTTGATTATTTTCTTTAGAGGTCATAAGGAGATATTTGTATGCAAAAATAGTTTAAATGATATAACTTTGCGCCACGATGAGTGAAAATGATATAATTCAGAAGGTAACAGAGGCCGAATATGAGCACGGCTTTGAAACCGATATTGAGCAGGAGTATTTTCCAAAAGGGCTCAACGAAGATATTATCCGGATGATCTCCCGGAAAAAGGAGGAGCCGGAGTGGATGCTTGAGTTTAGACTTAAGTCCTACAGAAAATGGCTTACAATGAAGATGCCATCTTGGGCGCATCTAAATATTCCTCCAATAGATTTCCAGGAGGTTATATATTTTGCCGTTCCAAAAAAGATGAATCCCGGAGGGGAAATAGATCCCGAGTTACAGGCAACCTTTGAAAAACTTGGTATTCCCCTTGACGAAAGAAATGTTCTTGCCGGAGTAGCTGTGGATGCTGTTTTTGACTCGGTTTCTGTTAAAACAACCTTTAGGGAGTCTCTTGCCGAGAAGGGGATAATATTCTGCTCCTTTTCCGAGGCTGTCAGAGACTATCCGGATCTTGTCCAGAAGTATCTGGCTTCTGTAGTTCCATACGGGGATAATTTTTATGCAGCTTTAAATTCTGCAGTATTTTCCGACGGCTCATTCTGCTATATTCCCAAAGGAGTGAGGTGCCCGATGGAGCTCTCAAGTTATTTCAGAATAAACGCAAAGGGTACAGGACAATTTGAACGGACTCTTATTATAGCTGAGGAGGGCTCTTATGTGAGTTATCTTGAAGGGTGTACAGCACCTCAGAGAGACGAGAATCAGCTTCACGCAGCTGTTGTGGAGATAGTTGTGATGAAGGATGCAGAGGTTAAGTACTCTACAGTACAGAATTGGTATCCCGGAGATAAGAACGGGCGGGGAGGCATATATAATTTTGTAACAAAAAGAGGAATTTGCAAGGGTGAAAACAGCAAGTTATTCTGGGCTCAGGTAGAGACCGGCTCTGCTGTAACCTGGAAATATCCAAGCACAATTCTAAGGGGAGATAATTCTATTTCAGAGTTTTACTCGGTAGCTGTGACAAATCATCATCAGCAGGCGGATACCGGAACAAAAATGATTCATATTGGTAAAAATACCAGAAGCAGGATTGTTAGTAAGGGTATATCTGCCGGGGTAAGTCAGAATAGTTACAGAGGTCTTGTGAAAATTTTACCAAATGCAGAATTCGCAAGAAACTACACTCAGTGTGATTCTCTGTTATTAGGAGATAAATGCGGAGCACACACTTTTCCCTACATAGAGAATGAAAATGAGACAGCAATACTGGAGCATGAGGCTACTACTTCAAAGATTTCTGAAGATCAGCTTTTTTATTGTCAGCAAAGAGGTATTGGAACAGAGGATGCGGTTGGGCTGATAGTAAACGGTTATGCAAAAGAGGTGCTAAATCAGCTTCCGATGGAGTTTGCAGTTGAGGCACAGAAGCTTCTGCAGGTAACACTTGAGGGAAGTGTTGGTTAAAAAAAGCATAAAATGGATAGTCTTTTTAGTATAGATAATATTCTTTTCTCAATAGGAGGCCAGGGCGTTAGTCTTGTTGAGACTCTGTCGGTGGCAACAGGATTAACCTGTGTTTATCTGGCTACCAGGGCAAAAGTTGCCAATTTTTGGGTTGGTTATGCTTACAACATCCTGCTATTTATCCTTTTTTATCAGAAAGGGCTCTACTCAAGTATGTTGGTGCAGCCAATATCGTTTGCGATAAATTTTTATGGCCACTGGAGATGGACCCACCCGGCAAAAGAGGAGGCTAACAGTAAAAAACAATTAAGAATTACTTTGTTAACAGTAAAAGAGCGCGCCCTTTACATTGGTGCGATGGTGCTCTTTATGGTTCTATGGGGAGTAGTGCTTACCTTTCTAGATGACCTCTTCCCATCTGTTTTCAACGAGGCAAGGAGGCCATATCTGGATGCCTTTGTTACGGGTGCTATTCTAATAGCTCAGTATCTCTCCGCTCAGAAGAAACTTGATTGCTGGGGAGTCTGGTTCATTGTCAACACAACGAATATTACACTTTATCTGCTTGCAGGGCTTGCTTTTCTGCCAATGGTAAGTGCTGGATACCTTATACTTGCATTTATGGGATTTGCAATGTGGAGAAAAATGTGGAAAGAGAACAAATAGTAAATAATATAATTTATATATGCTTACAATTAAAGGCTTAAGAGCCTCAATAGATGGAAAGGAGATTTTAAAAGGGATAGATTTAAAGGTAAATCCCGGTGAGATACACGCAATAATGGGCCCTAACGGTTCCGGAAAGAGCACTCTCTCTTCTGTGCTCGCAGGTAGAGATACATTTGAAGTTACGGGCGGAGAGGTGATTTACGAAGGGGTGAATTTGCTTGAACTTGATCCTGAGGAGAGGGCAAGGATGGGCATATTTCTTGGCTTTCAGTATCCTGTGGAGATCCCCGGAGTTAGCAATGTTAACTTTATGAAGACTGCTATTAATGAGAAGAGGAAGTTTCAAAATCTGCCACCTATGACAGCTGCTGAATTTCTTAAATTAATGAGAGAGAAGATGGCAGTTGTTGAAATGGATAATTCCTTCTCCAGCAGAGGTGTTAATGTTGGTTTTTCAGGAGGGGAGAAGAAGAGGAATGAAATTTTCCAAATGGCTATGCTTGAGCCAAAGCTTGCTATACTTGACGAAACAGATAGTGGTCTTGACATTGATGCATTAAGAATTGTGGCAGCAGGAGTAAATAAGCTTAAAACCAAGGATAATTCATTTATAATAATTACTCACTACCAAAGGCTTCTTGATTATATTATTCCGGATGTTGTACATGTTTTGTATGATGGAAAAATAATTAAAACAGCAGGCAAGGAGCTGGCTTTAGAGGTTGAGGAGAGAGGGTACGACTGGCTGATAAAAGGAGAGTAATATGGGACTAAAGGTAAAATATGCACCGGAGATTCCTGAGGTTTTCAGGTGCCGTGTACCTCTTGAGGATACAGGGCAGGTCTATCTTATGAATGGGACCCTACGGGAATCTTATAGTGATGAATCTGGAATTACAATTGAGTCAGGAGATGAAGATGGTTTTATTATTGATGTTCCTTCGGGAATCTTACAAGAGGGCTCGGTACAGCTAATAAGTATAAGAGATAGCAATAATACTGCACCCGTCTCAATGACTAACAAAATAAAGCTGGGAGCGGGTTCTTCTTCTAGTTTCCTTATATGTACCCACACCCTTACGCTAGATGAGTTCATTACGGAATCTGCAATCAACATTGAAGCTGCAGAGAACTCAACCTCTCATATAGTTGTAATGCAAAATGAGCACAATCTCTCTACTCATAAGATTAATTTTTCAATTAACCTGAACAAGGGTTCATTTGTAAGAGTCAATATTGTTACGCTTCACGGGGCTCTCCTTGAGAACAGCATTGAGGCAAATCTTAACGGTGAGGGTGCCTTGTGTGAACTTAACGGGATATATTTAGCAGACGGAAAACAGCAAATTAATACAAAGGTCATGATGAATCATATGGTTCCTCACTGTGTTTCCAAACAGCTGTTTAAGGGTATTCTTGACAACGAGGCTAAAGCCTCTTTTTCAGGAAGAATTGTTGTTTCAAAGGATGCCCAGAAGACAGAGGCTTATCAGAGCAACCATAATCTGCTTCTCTCCCGTAAAGCGAAAGTTTACGCACAACCTCAGCTGGAGATATACGCAGATGATGTCAAATGTTCTCACGGCGCTACCAGTGGCCGATTAGATGAAAATGCACTCTTTTATATGCGTTCAAGGGGAATTGGTGCAGCTGAGGCAAAACTTCTCCAGCAGATTGCATTTGTGTACGATGTTCTGGAAGAGATAGATAACCAAGAGCTTAGGGACAGACTTCAGAATATGGTGGAGAGCAGACTCAGAGGTGAATTTAGCCATTGTACAAATTGCAGTATGAACTGCTGCTGAAAATGATAACCCTAACAAATTAATATTTATGAAGAGAACAATTAAATTACTGGCTGCAATAATGTTATTTGCAACGCCATTGTTTGCACAACCCTCAAATATTGTTGGCAAGTGGTATACTATAGATGAAGATGGAAACAGAAAGAGTATCGTTGAAATATATAAAGCTCCATCAGGTATATATGAAGGGAAAATTGTTAACCTCCTTACAGGAGACCCTGAAAGAAGGTGTGTAAATTGTACCGGAAGCAAACAGAATGTAAAAATAAAAGGGATGGTAAATGTGACAGGGATGAGAGCGGACGGAGAGAAACTTTCCGGGGGCAAAATACTTGATCCTGCTAATGGTAAGGAGTACAACTGCTCTATGACTTACGACAAAAAAACCGGCAATCTGAAGGTAAGAGGATCACTGGATAAGTCTGGTATTATTGGTAGAAATCAGACTTGGATAAGAGCTGCCAATCAGTAATTAAGATACATTTTAACCATTTGGGGTGTTGATAATTCGGTTAATAAATAACTTGTAAACAGACCCCCTTATTAACCCATTTACTATATTTTTGTGAAAGTCGGCGGAATAACCCCGTCGGCTTTTTCTGTCGAAAACAAATACAACAGACTTATGAAAACTTATACCTACGAAGAGGCAATGGCTGCAAGCCTGGATTATTTCAGAGGGGATGACTTAGCCGCATCTGTATGGATCAACAAATACGCTATGAAGGACTCCTTCGGCAATTTGTATGAGAAGTCCCCTGAGGAGATGCACCAGAGACTTGCAGCTGAATTTGCCCGCATTGAGGAGAGGTATCCTAATCCTATGTCTGCTGATGAGATATTAGAGCTTTTGAGGGACTTTAAATACGTTGTTCCTCAGGGTGGTCCTATGACAGGTATTGGTAATACCCACCAGATTGCCTCCTTGTCAAACTGTTTTGTGATTGGTCATAAAAAACCTGCTGATTCCTATGGTGGAATAATGAGGATTGATGAGGAGCAGGTTCAGCTTATGAAGAGAAGAGGGGGAGTTGGTCACGACCTCTCTCATATCAGACCTGCCGGCAGTCCGGTACTCAACAGTGCTCTTACATCCACAGGAGTTGTACCTTTTATGGAGAGGTATTCAAACTCAACAAGGGAGGTTGCCCAGGATGGAAGAAGAGGCGCTCTTATGCTCTCAATATCTATAAAGCACCCGGATTCAGAAAGCTTTATCGATGCAAAACTTGAACAGGGAAAAGTAACCGGAGCAAATGTTTCGGTTAAAATTGATGATGAATTTATGAGATCTGCTCTTCATGGTAAATTATACCGTCAGCAGTATCCTATTGATTCAGATTCTCCAAAGTATGAAAAGGATATTGATGCATCCCAGTTATGGAAAAAAATAGTCCACAATGCATGGAGATCTGCAGAGCCGGGGATTCTTTTCTGGGATACAATTATAAGAGAGTCTATACCTGATTGTTATGCAGACCTTGGCTATAAAACAGTCAGTACAAATCCTTGCGGGGAGATCCCTCTCTGTCCTTACGACTCTTGCAGACTGATGGCGATTAATCTATATTCATATGTTGATAATCCCTTCACAGTAAATGCAGCTTTTAACATGGATCTGTTCAAAACCCATGTTCGTAAAGCGATGCGTTTAATGGATGATCTTATTGATTTGGAAATGGAGAAAATAGAGCAGATCATTCATAAGATTAGTGCAGATCCGGAGGATGAAGAGGTTAAACATGCAGAACTGCTTCTCTGGAATAAAATTCGCGAGAAGACACTAGGAGGCCGCAGAACAGGTCTTGGGATTACTGCTGAGGGAGATATGCTTGCTGCTCTCGGACTTATTTATGGTACAGATAAGGCTATTGACTTCTCTGTTGAAGTACAGAAGACCCTTGCTGTTGAGGCATATCGCTCATCAACATTTATGGCCCAGGAGAGAGGTGCGTTCCCTATTTTTGAAGCATCAAGGGAGGTTAATAATCCTATGATTGGCAGAATAAAGAAGGAGGATGAGGAGCTGTTTGAGACTATGCAGCGTCATGGGAGAAGAAATATATCTCTCTTAACAATTGCTCCTACCGGTACAACAAGTCTGATGACTCAGACAACATCGGGAATTGAGCCGGTTTTTCTTCCATTCTACAAGAGGCGTAGAAAGGTTAATCCAAATGATAAAAATGTGTCGCTTGACTATCAGGATGAGGTAGGGGATTTTTGGGAGGAGTACTATGTATTTCACCATAAGTTTCTGCACTGGTGTGAGGTTAACGGCCACGACAAAGATGTGGTGCTTTCTATGAAGGCGGAGGAGCTGAACGATCTGGTAAAAACCTCTCCTTATTACAAAGCTACTTCAAACGATATAGACTGGGTTGCCAAGGTTAAGATGCAGGGAAGAATGCAGAAATGGGTTGATCACTCAATAAGTGTAACGGTAAACCTACCAAAAGATGTTACTGAAGAGCTCGTTTCAGAGGTATATAAAACAGCCTGGGAGTCCGGATGTAAAGGTGTAACCGTTTACAGGGATGGATCCAGATCTGGTGTCTTGGTTTCTGCCGGGGATAAAGAGCCTAAGGAGCAAGTTCTTAAAAGAAAAGAGAGACCTAAATCTCTGGAGGCGGAGGTTATCCGTTTTAAGAATGGTGCTGAACAGTGGATTGCCCTTGTTGGTCTTATGAATGGACAGCCATACGAAATTTTTACCGGTCTAATTGATGATGATACTCGCAGTATTCCTAAATCTGTTACTTTGGGACATATTGTTAAGGAAAAGGATGAGGCAGGAAGAACGCGCTACGACTTCCAGTTTTATGACAGATATGGTTATCAAAACACAATAGGGGGTATTTCTCATATGTTCAATAAAGAGTTCTGGAATTATGCCAAGCTAATTTCGGGTGTGTTGAGAAATGGTATGCCTATTACTGATGTTGTTAATCTTGTATCAGGATTGCAATTGGATAATGAGGCAATTAACAACTGGAAGAATGGCGTGGAGAGGGCTCTTAAAAGATATATTCCTGATGGTACAAAAGAGGATACCGGGAAAAAATGCGAAAAGTGCGGTTCTCACGAACTTGTTTATCAGGAGGGATGTTTGACTTGTAAATCCTGTGGATATTCAAAATGCGGATAGATGATTGTATATCCTAGAGCAAAGGTGAATATTGGTCTCAGAATCATTGGAAAACGAATTGACGGATTCCATGATTTGGAGACCTTTTTCATTTCTGCCGGAAAAAGTGATGTGCTCGAGGTTACGGAGAGCAATGAGCTAAAAATAAATTTGTTTGGACTTACTCTTGATTCTGATCCAATGCAGAATCTTTGTGTCAAAGCATATAATGCAATGAAAGAAGAGTTTGATATTCCTCCGGTAGAGATAAATCTGTTTAAGAGAATTCCTTTTGGTGCAGGGCTTGGGGGAGGCTCTTCAGACGCATCGGGAACAATAATAGCTATTAATAAACTTTACGGACTTAATCTCTCTTCTGAAAAACTGGCAGAGATTGCATCGAAAGTGGGATCTGATTGCCCATTTTTTATTTATGCGGATGAATTGAATCCTCTTCTTGGAGAGGGTATGATAGGGAGAGGAAGGGGAAATATTCTCACATCGTATAGAATCCCTTCTTTAGAATCATACGAAATTGAGGTAGAGGTTCCAAATGTTCAGGTTCCAACACCTGAAGCTTACAGAGGTATTACTCCATCAGGAGCAGGCGAACCTCTGGAAAAGCTGCTTGAACAACCGGTTGAAATGTGGAAAGACTCTGTAATAAATGATTTTGAAAAGAGCATTTTTGCTAAATACCCGGAAATTGAGCAATTAAAGCATAATATGTATGCAAGGGGAGCAATATATGCCTCAATGAGCGGCAGTGGATCTGCAGTATATGGGCTATTCAGCCGTTAGTATTCATCAAATATTCTCTGAATTTCTGAACTCGTACTCCCTTTTGTAAGGGCTAAAATTAGTAATATCCTTGCTTTTTGCGGGGATTTGAGTCTTGCGACAGGGTGTTTGAGGTCAAACTCCTCTGCGGCTTTGTCAACACCACCTCTAATTATTCGTGATGTTCTGACAAACCTTACTCCTGCACTGTATCCTCTCTCCATCTCTTTGGCATACTCCCTGTTGTAGTTTCCGTGACCAACACCCGCTATAATAATACCCTTTACTCCGTAATCAATAAAGGCTCTTAAGCCAATGGCTGATGAGAAGGCATAGCTATACAAGATTTCCACTTGAGGCAACTCTTTAATATTTGTAATGTCAAACTCGCTGTTTGTTGTATGTCTTAGTATTGACTCCCTGAAAAAAACAGGTTTTCCATCTCTCATATATCCCATTGGTCCAAGATTAGGACAACTAAATGCGTCTGTATTAAGTGTGTGAGTTTTTGTAACATCATCTGCAGATAGTATGAAGTCATTCATTACCACCATCACCCCCTTGCCGGCTGAGGCTGGCGAAGATGCAAGAGCAACGGCATTATATAAATTGAAAGGACCATCAGCACTAAGGGATGTTGAAGGTCTCATTGAGCCTGTAAGGACTATGGGTCGTTTGTGTCTGACGGTAAGATTCAGAAAATAGGCTGTCTCTTCCATTGTATCCGTTCCGTGAGTAATCACAATCCCATCTGCTATATTATTGCTGAACAGACTATCTGATATCCTGTAGAGTTTAAGCCAGATCTCAGGGGTAATATTCTGGCTGGAAATGTTGCAGACTTGAATTCCGTTAAGGTGAGCTAATTTAGTGAGGTCAGGAACTGAGGAGATTATCTGTTCCAGACTTATAACCCCAGGTATGTATGATGCCTGAGTGGCTGCACTTGCAGCTCCTGCAATAGTGCCGCCTGTTGCAAGTATTGCTATTCTTGGTTTTGACTCAGCAAAAAGGGTTGCCCGGGATATAATCATCAGGGCTGTTAATAGTATAAGGCAGGTTCGTTTCATAATGCTAAGTTAAAATAAAATCAAAAAGGCCCGTCACCCTGCTACAAGTGACCGGCCTTTTTTTTGTACTAAAACCTAAACCTACATCTTTAAGATGCAGCCAATATATGTTTCGTTGCATTAAATGAAAAAAAATTATTTTTTTTTGAAATTTATTACCGGTAACAGAGCAGATAAGTATCCAACAAGAGAGACTCCTCCAATAACCATTAATACATCCCACCCCTCTAAAACGACTGGATATGCTTCAACTATGAAATTGCCGGGCATATTGACAATTCCTGCTTTTTGCTGTATTATGCATATTATTATACCCAATATAACACCTGTTGCCATCCCAAGCAGTGAAATCATCCAGCCCTCAAAAATAAATATCCTGTTGATTAGTTTGTCATTAGCGCCCATACTTCTTAAAGTCCGGGCATCGCTCTCCTTTTCAATTATAAGCATAGAGAGGCTTCCGTATAGATTAAAAGAGATTATTATTACAACAAACAACAATATAATGTAAATAGAGAACTTCTCTGCTCTCATCATTTTATACAGAGTTTCATTCTGACTGAACCTGTCCTTAATGATAAATTTCTCCCCTAACAACTCATTTAACTTAGGTATAAGTTTCGATGCATCTTTTGCCCCCTTGGTGTATATCTCAACTGATGTTACTTCGTTCTCTTCCATCTCAACAATCTCTCTTGCAACTGAAATTGGTACAAATAGAAGATTTTTATCCAAACTCCTTTCGGCTGCAAAAGTGCCGGAGTGAGAGAGGTTTCTTTGATTGACTGATGAGAGAGGGTTAACTGCTGAAAAGGGCGTATATCTGGATGGAAAATAAACTGTTACAGGGTCAATAAAATGAGGCCTCATTCCGAGTTCATATGCAAGAGTCCTTCCTGCTACGGCTTGAGGAATCTCTCCGTGCCATATAGAAAACTCGCCATCAATTATATAATCTTTTAATAAAGTTTGTTTTACAAAAGCTGTATCAACTCCCTTCATCTCTGCGACAGCCTCCTTGTTTGAGTATTTTACAAAAACATTCTCTGAGACTACTTCACAGTATATGCTTTGACTTAATAGAGCCCTGGCGTTCTCAAAGGTAATTGTATCTGTTCTGAAACTCTTTCCGTAGGCCGGCAGAATTAGAATATCGGCCTCCCCTGCGCTGTAAAGAGACTTAATCAGGTCTCCGAAGCCATTATAAACACTTAAAATGACAATAAGTACAGCCGTTCCAAGAGCTATCCCGGAAGCGCTTATTAATGAGATGATATTAATGACATTGTGCGACTTCTTTGCGAAGAGGTATCGTCTTGCTATGAAGAAGGGTAGCCTCACGGCTGCTATTTCTTAAGAAGTTCGTCTATGCGTTCAACATAGTCGAGTGAGTCGTCTATAAAAAATGCCAGCTCGGGAACAATTCTTAGCTGTTTTGCCACCCTGTGGCCAAGTTCGTATCTTAACTCTCTAGATGTTGAGTTTATTATGTCCAGAACATCTTTTGCCTTGGATGAGGGAAATATGCTTAAGTGAACTCTGGCAAGAGAGAGGTCAGGCGAAACTTTTACCGCCGTAACACTTACCATAGCGCCGTTGTATACAGTCATACCCTTCTCCCTTATAATCTCGGCAAGATCCCTCTGCAGCTGCTTGCCAACTTTTTGCTGTCTTGTGCTTTCTCCCTCCATAATCATTCAACTTTAAGTATATAGTAGTTCTTTTTGCCTCTTTGTATGAGGATATATTTATCGTTTAACAAATCCTGAGCAGTAATGCTGATATCAGGACTATCTGCCTTCTCTTTGTTTATTGCAACTCCTCCTCCCTGAATCATCTTCCTGCACTCTCCTTTTGATGGGAAAACCGCACTCCGTGATGCCAGAATCTCAACAATATTCTCTCCCAGGTTCTCTTTCCTTATTGTAAACTGGGGAACTCCTTCAAAAATAGTGAGAAAAGTATCTTCATCTAAAGATTTAAGAGCATCTGATGTTGAATTTCCAAAAAGGATGCCTGAGGCCTCCAGTGCTTTGTTGTACTCTGTTTCACCATGTACCATCGTTGTCACCTCCTTGGCAAGGAGTTTCTGTAACTCTCTTCTGTGTGGCTCCTGAAGATGTGATTCAATTGCGGAGTCAATAGACTCTTTATTAAGCATTGTGAAGATTTTAATATATCTCTGTGCATCATCATCGCTTACATTAAGCCAGAACTGGTAAAATTTATAAGGAGAAGTATATTTTGCATCCAGCCATACATTGCCCTGTTCTGTTTTTCCAAACTTTCCCCCGTCAGCTTTGGTAATAAGCGGACATGTAAGCGCAAATGCCTCTCCACTCTCTTTTCTGCGGATTAGCTCTGTACCAGTTGTTATATTGCCCCACTGGTCACTTCCACCCATCTGAAGCTTGCAGCCAAGGTGCTGAAAAAGATAGAGGTAGTCATAACCCTGAACAAGCTGATATGTAAACTCGGTGAAGGACATTCCCTCTTTTTCATCTCCGGTAATACGCTTTTTGACAGAGTCTTTGCTCATCATATAGTTCACAGTAATGTGCTTTCCGATATCTCTGATAAAATGTAGGAATGTGTACTCCTTCATCCAGTCGTAGTTGTTAACCAGAACAGCAGCGTTGGACGAATCCGAATCAAAGTCCAGGAACTTGCCAAGTTGGGCTCTGATGGCGTTCTGATTGTGTCTGAGGGTCTCTTCGTCCAGTAGATTCCTCTCTGCCGATTTCATAGAGGGATCACCTATCATACCTGTTGCCCCCCCTACAAGCGCAATTGGTTTATGGCCGCAGGCCTGAAAATGTTTAAGCATCATAATGCTAACCAGGTGACCTATATGTAATGAGTCAGCAGTTGGGTCAATACCCACATAGGCAGCTGTCTGCTCCTTTAATAAATGCTCTTCTGTCCCGGGCATGATGTTATGAACCATACCCCTCCACCTCAATTCTTGTACAAAGTTGTTCATTATGGATCTGTTTGCCGCAAAAATACGGTTTTTTCTTCTAATTTTGCAGAGATATAACCATTACTATGAAAAGATCGACACTCTCTTTAAAACTGCTTATTCTGGCAGCTATTCTATTTATTGCTGTACCTGATGCCGTTGCACAATTTCAAACACAGCCATCAATTTTCAAAGATATTGAGCCAGACTCTCTAATGGCAAGAATTGAAAAACTGCCATCTGTTAAGGATGTGAAAAGACTTGCCAGTAAAGACTTTAAAGACAAATATGTACTCTATATAGAGCAACCTGTAAGCCATAAGGACCCTTCACTAGGTAAGTTCAGGCAAAGAGTATTTGTAATGCACGCAGGCCTTGACAGACCTACAGTACTGGTTACTGAGGGTTATGGTGCCTCGTATGCAGGTAATCCAAATTACAGAGAGGAGATATCAAGGCTGTTTAATACAAATATAATTTTTGTTGAACACAGATATTTTCTGGAATCTACTCCTGAAAACAAGGATTGGAAATATCTTACAGCAGAGAACTCAGCTTTTGATCTTCACAATGTTACAATGATTTTCAGAGAGGTATACAAAAAGAAGTGGATTGCAACAGGCATTAGCAAGGGGGGGCAAACAGCGCTTCTTTACAGAGCCTTTTTCCCTGATGATGTTCATATAACCGTTCCATATGTAGCTCCACTATGTAAGGGGGTTGAAGATGGAAGACACGAGCCATTTATTGCAAACTTTGCTGGTACGCCTGATCAGAGGGCAAAAATTCTTGCATTTCAGCGAGAGGTGTTAAAGAGAAGAGCTACACTACAACCAATGTTTGACTCTTTCTGCAATGAGAAGAGGTATGAATTCAATTTGCCGCTGGAAGAGATTTACGACTACTCAGTCCTTGAATTCTCTTTTGCTCTCTGGCAATGGGGCAGTAACACAGATGAGATTCCGGCACTTGATGCAGACGATAAAATGATATTTGCCTATTGGATGAAAATCAGCTCTCCTGACTATTTTGTAAAAGAGAGCCCTACAACATCTTTCTTTATTCAGGCAGCCAAAGAGTTGGGCTATTATGGTTATGACACCAAACCATTTGAAGGGCTTTTAAAAATCAAGAGTTCGAAGGGTTACCTTGCTAAACTCTTCCTTCCGCAGGATCAGAAATTTAAATTCAGCAAAAAACTTTCAAAAAAACTTGAGAAATTTGTCGCTACAACAACTTCAAAAATGATTTTTATTTACGGGGAGTATGATCCGTGGAGTGCTGTTATGGTAAATGAACCAAAATCTTCCAACATTGTTGTTGTGACTGATCCTGCAGGAAGTCACAGAGCCAGGATATCAACGCTGCCAGAGGAGAGCCGTCAGAGAGTTGTTTCTCTGCTGGAGAGATGGCTGTTAGAATAGAAATTTATGATAGAATTCAGACAGATTTTATTAGAAGATAAGGAGTGGATTGATAAGATACTTGCCTCCTCTGATTTCAGAGGGGCTGAGTATTGCTTTACAAACCTTTTCATATGGGAGGAGGTATTTAAATCAAAGATTGGCAGACATAAGGATTTTCTTCTCTTTAACTCAGGAGTGGGTGAGGAGACTAGGTATCTTTTCCCTGCCGGCGAAGGAGATCTAAAAGAGGTTATATCTCTGCTTGAGGCCGATGCAAATGAGAGGGGTGTTCCTTTTAAAATGATAGGACTTCCTCCCGAAGCAAAAAGCCGAGTGGAAGAGCTATTTCCCGGTAAGTATAGTTTTGTCCCAACAAGGAACAGCTTTGATTATATTTATGAGAGCGAGAAAATGATATCACTTTCAGGAAAGAAACTCCAGTCCAAAAGGAACCATTTAAACAGATTCCTTGAGTTGCCCGGCTGGATTTATGAAGATATTACTTCTGAAAATCTTACAGAGGTTAGAGAGTTTACAATTAAGTGGTGTATTGAGAATGGTTGTAAAGATAATCAGTCAAAAATGTGGGAGATTTGTGCTGTAAATAAAGCACTTTCAAACTTCCCGGAGCTAAAATTAAAAGGTGGGCTTATAAGGCTGAACGGAGAGGTCATTGCTTATTCGGCTGGGGAACAGATTAATTCAGATACATTAATTGTCCATATTGAGAAGGCAGATGCAAATATAAGAGGGGCCTACCAGGCTATAAACCGTGAATTTGCAATGAGACACGCCTCTTCTCTTAAGTTTATAAACAGAGAAGACGATGCCGGAGAAGAGGGCCTTCGCAAGGCAAAAGAGTCATATTACCCAGCCTTTATGCAGGAAAAGTATGCTGCAATTAAAAATTAACTATATTTGCACCCATAACCATAGTTTATAAGAAGTTGGAACCTCCCAGTAGCTTAACTGATGATTATTACCCCGTGGGGATGGCGCTCGGCCTCATCCTTATCTTGTATGTGATTCTTAAGGCGGGCGAAATTTATCTCCTCACTATCTCAAAAACTGAGTCGGATCAAATCTCAAAGAGAAAAGTATCCGCTGCGGATTCTCTTTTTAATTCAATTTATCAGATCTCGGCATTTTTTGTAACAGCTATATCCGTATTAATATATATCATATTTGGCAATGAGATATTGCTATTGCCTCTTATAGTGCTAGTTATAACAATATTGCTCTTTGGACACATACTCCCCAATATGCTGGCTGCTAATTACGGTCAATCACTTGCTGTTGCAACAGGAAGGATGGTTCAGGCCACTGCTTGGGTAACTGCTCCTGTCAATAAAATATTATCGTCATTTGCAAAAAGTGTGTTTGAGAGTAAAGAGGAGCGGGATGTTAAATCTGTTGAGGAGTTTGGAGAGGAGAAAGGGATGTTGCTAAATATTGTAAAACTCTCCGAGACAGCTGTAAGGGAGATTATGACACCAAGAGTCTCTGTGGAGGGTATTGAAAGCAGCCTGAACTGGAATGAGGTAAAGACTAAAGCGGCACAAAACGGATTCTCCAGACTTCCCGTTTACCAAGACTCTATAGATAATGTTGTAGGATTTCTATATATAAAGGATTTAGTTGGATATATAGACCGGAATGAACATTTTGACTGGAGAGGCCATATAAGGAAGGCATATTTTGTTCCGGGGGTAAAGAAGATTAATGATTTGCTTGAGGAGTTCAGGCAAAAGAAGATGCATCTTGCAGTTGTTGTTGACGAGTATGGGGGAATGGAGGGAATTGTCACACTGGAGGACATTTTGGAGGAGATTGTGGGGGAGATTTCTGATGAAACTGATATTAAAGATAATATATAACTGGAGATGGGACTATTTTTTAGCAAAGAGGTAGAGAGGGGGGCTACAATTTCCGTTTGGGAGATTACTGAAACTGAGGAGGAGTTAATGAACCTCAGCTCTATCCCTCATGACGAGCTTGAAGATTTGCAGCTTACCAAGAGCATTGCCAGAAGGAAGGAGAGACTGGCAGTAAGGGCGCTTCTTAACGAATTGTTTGATGGGAAGGTCTATTTGGGTCATCACGACAATGGCCGCCCATTCCTGCAAAACAGCTTAATAGAGATAAGTATATCTCATACCAGCCGTTTTGTGTGTGTGCTTACACATCCGGAAGAGAGTGTAGGCGTTGATGTGGAATCTCTTGGGAGGGACTTCTCCGCAGTAGAGAAAAAGGCTCTCTCAGAGGAGGAGGTAGAAAACCTTAGCGAAAGGCATAAAAATCTGCACCTGGCTATTCACTGGAGCGTTAAAGAGGCTTTATATAAAAGAATGTCTCTGACAGATGTAGACTTTGCAAAACAGATAAATATCAAGAGGTTCTCCCCAAGAGAGGAGGGAAGTGTTGATGTGGAGTTTCTTCATAAAGATGGGCACCAGGAGGAATTCGAGGTAAATTATGAGGTTTTTGAAAATCACATCCTAGCTTGGATTGTTGGCTAAGTTTTAGCCAATAATTTGTTTAGAGTGGGCCTTTGTGTCCACTTTTTCTATTATATCAAGAATAACCCCATTCTCATCAATTACAAAGGTCTTTCTAATTATTCCGTCATACTCTTTCCCCATAAACTTCTTTCTTCCCCAGGCTTCGTAAGCTTTTAGGATCTCAGCCTCTTTATCAGAAATAAGAGGGAAGGGAAGGTTGAACTTCTCTATAAAGCTCTTATGAGACTTCTCGTTATCCTTGCTTACGCCAACGATTTTATACCCCATTGCCTCAAAGCGTTGATAGTTGTCGCGCAGGTCGCAAGCCTCTGCAGTACAGCCGGGGGTATTATCCTTTGGGTAAAAATAGAGTACCAGCTTCTTGCCTTTAAAATCACTCAGTTTAATCTCCTTTCCATCCTGGTCCGTACCTTTGAAATCAGGAGCTTTGTCACCAATTTTAATCATAGTTTTTATTTTGCTAAACACTTGATTCATGGCTTTGGTTCACCAAAAACCAAATATCTTACACCTCCGGTTGTAATTATAAAGGGATTGTAAGATTTATATAAAACAAAAGACCAGCCTGTTAAAAGACTGGTCTCTTTATTAATAACCGGTGGTGGAAGATTACATCATTCCGCCCATTCCGCCCATTCCGGGAGCTCCTCCACCCATAGGCATAGGACTCTCTTCTTTCTTCTCTGCTAAAACGCACTCGGTTGTCAGGAACATACCTGCAACGGAGGCTGCGTTCTCAAGAGCGATACGAGTCACTTTGGTAGGGTCAATCACCCCTGCTGCAAGAAGGTTTTCGTATTTATCTGTCCTTGCATTATAGCCATAGTCTCCCTTGCCCTCTTTAACTTTCTGAATAACAATGCTGCCTTCAATGCCTGCATTTTCAACAATCATTCTCAACGGCTCCTCAATAGCACGAGAGATGATTGCAATACCGGTGTTCTCATCTTCATTTTCACCTTTGAGATTCTTGATTGCATCAATGGCACGGATGTAAGCAACACCACCACCAGGTACTATACCCTCTTCAACAGCTGCACGGGTTGCGCTTAGTGCATCGTCAACTCTGTCTTTTTTCTCTTTCATCTCCATCTCTGAAGCGGCTCCAACATAAAGGACTGCAACACCACCTGCTAGTTTAGCAAGGCGCTCCTGAAGTTTTTCTCTGTCGTAGTCACTTGTAGTAGTCTCCATCTGTTTGCGAATCTGGGCGACTCTCTTCTCAATTGCACTCTTCTCTCCGGAACCATTAACGATAGTTGTATTCTCCTTGTCAATTGAAATTTTCTCAGCAACACCAAGCATTTCAAGTGAGGCAGCATCCAGTCTTATACCCTTCTCCTCAGAAACTACTGTTCCTCCTGTCAGGATAGCGATATCCTCAAGCATCTCTTTTCTTCTGTCACCAAATCCGGGAGCCTTAACAGCTGCAATTTTCAAAGTTCCGCGAAGACGGTTTACAACCAAGGTTGCCAATGCCTCCCCGTCAACATCTTCTGCAATAATTACAAGTGCTCTTCCGCTTTGAGCAACAGGCTCAAGTACAGGAAGCAGATCTTTCATTGTTGAGATCTTCTTGTCTGTGATTAGGATGTACGGATTGTCAAGAACAGCCTCCATCTTTTCTGGGTTGGTCATAAAATATGGAGATATATAACCGCGGTCAAACTGCATTCCTTCTACAACCTTAACCTCTGTATCTGTTCCTTTTGCCTCTTCAACGGTTATTACACCCTCTTTTTTAACTTTACTCATTGCATCAGCAATTAGCTTACCAATGGTAATATCATTGTTTGCAGATATTGTTGCTACCTGCTCAATTTTTGTTATATCGTCACCAACTGACTGACTCTGGCTTTTTAGGGATGCAACAACAGCCTCAACAGCCTTGTCAATTCCTCTCTTAAGGTCCATTGGATTTGCTCCGGCAGTCACATTTTTCAATCCAACATTAATAATGGATTGTGCAAGAACAGTAGCAGTTGTTGTGCCATCACCTGCCTGATCAGCTGTCTTTGAAGCAACTTCCTTAACCATTTGAGCACCCATATTTGCAAAGCGGTCTTCAAGCTCCACCTCTTTTGCAACTGTTACTCCATCCTTGGTTATCTGAGGAGAACCATACTTTTTGTCTATAACTACATTTCTCCCTTTTGGTCCAAGTGTTACCTTAACTGCATTTGCCAAGGCATCTACACCCTCTTTCATCAGGTTGCGTGCCTCTATATTGAATTTTATCTCTTTTGCCATAATATTGGTTGTTTTATTTATTAGTTTAACAATTAGTTAAGGACAGCCAGTATGTCTGACTGACGCATCATCAGATAATCTTTTCCATCTACATTGATCTCTGTGCCTGCATATTTTCCGTAAAGCACATTGTCACCTACCTTCAGCTCCATTGGCTCATCTTTTTTTCCGCTTCCAACTGCAACTACTTTTCCTGCCTGTGGTTTCTCTTTGGCTGTATCAGGAATGTAAATGCCGCTTGCTGTTTTTGTTTCGGCCTCTTTAGGCTCAATCAAAACTCTGTCTGCTAATGGTTTAATGTTCATAGTTTTAAACTTTTAATTTATTATATGTTTATATGATTATTTAATTTTGCACAAAGATAAGACGCAAAAGGAGTGCCAATCAGCAATACTGACAATTTGTCTGTATATTTGCAGTTGTTAAAAGTCTTACTGAAGAAAAATAGTCATGAAAAGAGAGAGTGAACTTCCCGATGATGATTCAAGATTCATGGAGATGGCATTGAAAGAGGCAAAGAAGGCTCTGGAACTGGATGAAGTTCCTGTTGGGGCAATAATTGTCTCTGGCGGATCAGTTATAGCAAGAGCACATAACCTTACCCAAAGATTGAATGACGCAACTGCTCACGCAGAGATGCAGGCTATAACAATGGCTACTGCCAGATTTGGGGGGAAATATCTTGAAAATTGCACTCTCTATGTAACTTTGGAGCCTTGCGCAATGTGTGCTGCAGCGCTATCATGGTCCCAGATAGGAAGGATTGTGTATGGTGCCTCAGACTCCAAAAGGGGTTATACACTATACTCTCCTTCGCTTCTTCATCCAAAAACAGAAGTTTCACAAGGAGTTCTTGAAGATACATGTTCTTCAATGGTTAAAGATTTTTTTAAGTCAAAAAGATGATTGAATTTCTTGAAAGTTATGGATTCCTTGGCCTTTTTACCGGATCCTTTCTGGCTGCGACTATAGTGCCATTTAGTTCCGATGTGCTTATTATTGGTGTTCTAGTGGCCGGAATGAATCCCCTCTTAGCATTTCTTTGGGCAACAGCAGGGAATTGGCTTGGAGGGCTTACATCATACTGGATTGGCCATTTTGGTAAATGGCAGTGGATAGAGAAGTGGATGGGTGTCTCGGAGGAGAAACTACTGAGGCAGAAACACTGGATTGACAAACACGGATCTCTCATCGCTTTTTTCAGTTGGGTGCCATTCTTTGGTGATGTCTTATCTCTTGGTCTGGGCTTTTATAAGGTGAATTTTACTAAATCTGCAATCTTTATGTTGATAGGTAAGGCTGTCAGATATGCTTTCTGGATTTTACTCTATTTTATGCTTGGAGATACCCTTGCTGATTTCAAGATTCTTTGAAAATTTTTGTTTTTTATGAAAAAGCTATATATTTGCACCCTCAATTGAGAACCACATTGACCCATGGTGTAATGGTAGCACTACTGATTTTGGTTCAGTCAGTCTAGGTTCGAATCCTGGTGGGTCAACTTGAGGTAGGGGATGTCTGAAAGGTCATCCCCTTTTTTTTATCTTTGTTAAATGTCACAGAAAACTCCAAAAGTTTCAGTAATAATTCCTGTATACAGGGTCTCTTCACTTATTGAGAGATCCCTTAATTCAATAATTAATCAGACTTTCAGAGATTTTGAACTGATTCTGATTGATGATTGCGGGAAAGATAACAGTATTGAAATTGCAGAGAGTTTGCTCTCCCTCTCTTGGTTAAAGGGTTTATACAGGATTGAATATAATTGTAGAAATCTTGGAGTCTCTGCATCCAGGAGAAGAGGTATGGAGGTTGCGTCAGGAGATTATATTATTCACCTGGATTCTGACGACTATTTTGAGCCAGATTTACTTGCTCTGCTTTACCGCGCTATTAATGAGAGTGACTCTGAAATATCAGTTTGCGGTTATTGGAAAGAGAAGAGAGGATTTTCAGAAAAACATTCACCTTCAGTGAAGTCCCCCTTGGTAATTGAAAGTATCGAAGAGAGAGGCAGGTATATTGGGGAGATTCTGGCCAATAAGGCACCGTCTGCACTTTGGAATAAACTAGTTAAAAGGGAGGTTTATGAGAGAGGAGAGATATCATTTTTGCCAGATTTAAGAGATGATCTCTCTGTTACTCCTCTTCTTGTGATGAGTGCAAAAAGGGTTGTAATAATACCTGATGCATTAGTTCACTATGTAATGTTTAATACCGCTTCTGTATCCTATACTCTTGGACATCTTAAACTGGTTGCAGCCGCCATTGATTACCTTGATAACAGACTCTCAGATGAGATCAGAGAGATGTGCAGCAGAGAGATTCTGTCATATAAGGTGAGGATAAGAAGGAGACTGATGCTCCACCGGGATTTGCCTGTCAGCTCACTAAGTAGTGTTTTACATCTTTTCCCAGAGGTAAATGCTGAGATAAAAGGGGGTAATAACCCTGAGACAAAAAAACACTTTAGAGTACTGGCCCAGTTGAGCGCTGATGGTAATTCTCTTCTGTTAAGGGGATTGGTTTGGGTATTAAGAATGTTGCCCTCTTGAAATAATTGAGATTAGCTTTCTCTCCCTTTTTTCTAAGGTAAATAGTGCCATTACCCTCTCTCTCATAGCCGGTGCGTAATCTTCACTTTCAGCGGCAAGTCTTGCTATTGCATTGATTGCTTCATGAACAGAACTCTCTTTCTCCTCTCTTCTGAATATATCACTGTCTGATGCATAAATTATCTCTCCAAGTCCTCCCGACACCTCAGGCATTCCTCCGGCTTTTGTTGTCAGAGGCATACAACCATGAAACATAGCTTCCGCAAGCGAAAGTGAGAAACTCTCTCTTCTTGAGAGCTGACAATATACTTTTGATTTGTGATAGTATTCTGTAAGGCGTGAGTGTTCTATTACAGGGATGATAGTCAGGTTTTTTGGTATATCTGCAGGCTTAATACCTGCTCTCTCCGGATCTGTTCCTATCAGGGTAAATTTCTGAGCAGGCATTGCTCGTGCCAGCTCAAGGAATCTGTCTATTCCTTTAATAAAGAAGCTTTGCCTTGTTTGTGAAATGGCTACGCATAATACTCCTCCTCTGCTACCCTCCGGAGGTAGTTTTGTTTTTGAGGTATCAGGAAAACTCATCCCATTGTAAACCAGCAGTGCCGGAGTGTCAGGTGCCAGACTTCTTACAACTCTTCTGATATGGTTAGAAACGCAAAGATTTGCCGTAGATGATCTCATAGAATTTCTGGCCATCCATCCCCTTATTGGGTTTACAAAACTCCCGTATTTGTATTTTTTTACTCTGCAGATGTCATAACCACCAATAACCAGGTAACACCTCTTCCCGGTAATTTTTGCAAACAGAGATGGAAGCCAGGAGTGATAGTCTGCAAACCAGATGTAAACAATATCAAAATTCCGAATATTGAAGATCAGATAGAAGAGTTGTCTGAAAAGGGCAAAAAGCTGAATCGCCTGATTTCTGTTGTCTGTTACAAGCCTTTTGACTTCGTAATGTCTGGACAAAATATCTATATCTCCACGAATGAATGTGGAGTCTCTGGTATAAACAAAGAGGACTCTCTTTATCTCTTTTTCCATCTATTTTGTGTGAACCAGTATGGCATTCGCCACTTTTCGCTCACCTTTGTTGTCAAATTTCCTGTTGTCTGTAGGGTGGTTAACCACACCATTATCAGAGGCACCTTCTACATAGAGGGTTGTAGAACCCCCACCGTCAAGGTTGATTGCATAATCTGCACCAAGCCATCTCATTATATCCTGGAGCTCTTTAAGAGAGACTCCTGCCGCCTCTGTTGATCTTCCATCTGCTGTTAACAGTAATATAGTGCCATCAGCCCTTTTCCCCACTGCTGTTCTCGGATGTCTTGTTGTGTAGAATGAATCCTTAGATAACGCTAAGTCTTCTCCGGATACCCTTAAAATAGGGCCTGTTGTAAGCACCTCGTCTGCTTTGATATATCTCTCCCACTCCCGAAGCATATCTGCTTTCAGGATGAATAGCTCTCCCCTGAAGATTGCGATGGCTCCAAGCTGATGCATTGCCCTTCCCTTTGAGGGCCAGGTGTTGGGTGCAAGTTGCTTGTTCTCCTTTCTTATGTAATCAACAGAATTGTAATCTTCTGTGTTAATACCACTTTTGAACTTGAAGAAAGAGCCGTTAAGCGCAATTTTTGCACCGGCATCTTTAGCCATTTCGCTAGTCTGCTTTAAAACGGGACTTGCAAAAATCTCAACTCTTGCATTTGATTCAGGGGCTATTTCAACAACTGAGATAAACTGTCTGGATGAGAATAATTGTTGATCATTGAAATGGGCCCGCTTTAAAACAATACCATCTAAAATTACAGATAAATCCCATTTGGCACCAGCCATTGCAATTGAGTCAACTGTCAGGAGAGAGTTTTGTCCAAAGCAGACAATTGAGATAAAAGTTAGTGCCAGCAGTGCAAGTTTTCTTCTGATCATTTTTACTGAATTTCAATTATTGCTTCTGAAACATTAATCATATAGTCACCTGCCTTTTCGCACTCAGCGACTATATCCATATAGTATACACCTGTCTGGTAGCCGTATTTGTTGTTCTCAAGATTAAAGAGGTGCTCCTCTTTGAGAAGATTTCTGTACTCGTTAATCTGCTCCTCTGAATCAACGGCATTGGATATTCCGTCCAGCTTAGTATAACCCTTGTCAAGATTATTAATCATATGGTCAAAAGCTCTGTCAAGAAGGTCAAACATATGGTCAAGCTTATCGCAGACATCGTCTGAGAAGTTTTTCTTATGTACTCTAAGTCTGTTTAGAATCCTTGCAATGTTGTATCCTGAATCACCAAGGCTCTCAATTTCGCTTATAATTTTGTACATTGCCTGCAATCTTCTTCCACTCTCTTCACTAAGCTCTCCCTCTGAAACATTGTTAAGGTAATTTGCAATTTCAAGCTCTACTTTGTCGGTAATTTGTTCATAGTGCTCAATCTTAGCGTATAACTCATCAAATTTATCCGAGTTGCATAATCTCATAGCCTCCCTGGCGTAGGAAAACTCCTGCTTTGCGAGTTTGGCAAAATCAGTTATCTCTGACTTGGCCTGCGAGAGAGAGAGCTCGGCAGTGCTAAGAACACCCCCCTGTATATATTTTAATCGGAAAACCTCCTCTGTGTCTTTAGTCTTAATAACATAGCTTACAAGTTTAACTATTTGATTTGTAAAGCCTACAAGAAGCAAGGTATTGGTTATGTTGAAAAGTGTATGCAGGAACGATACGCCATAAAGAGTTGCCTCTGATGACACAAAAGGATCTAATCCAAATACGGATATTGTTATTTTTGCTACTATACTTAGTACCGGCCTGAAAAATGCTAATACCCAAATTACTCCAAATATGTTGAATACTAAGTGGGCAAGTGCTGCTCTTCTGGCTGAGACATTTGCCACGGCTGCTGCTATATTTGCTGTTATAGTAGTTCCAATGTTCTCGCCCAGTACCATTGCTGCTGCCATTTCAAATGGAATCCATCCGTAGCTGCTCATAACTAATGTTAAAGCCATAGTTGCGCTTGAAGACTGCATTATTATGGTAAGTAATGTTCCAATAAGAACAAAAATCAAAACAGAACCATAGCCATATTTTGTCCAGCCTTGCAGGAACTCAAAAACCTCTGGGTTTGCCCTCAGGTCAGGTACAGAGTCTTTTAGGAATGTTAACCCCAAAAATAGCAGGGAAAAACCAATGATTAACTCACCAACAGATTTCTTTTTCTTTGATTTGAACATCATTAGCGTAAATCCTACGCCTATTAATGGTATAGATAGTACAGAGATGTCAAATTTAAAGCCAAGCATGGAGATAATCCAGGCAGTTACGGTGGTTCCGATATTTGCACCCATTATCACTCCAACAGATTGAACCAAAGAGAGCAAGCCGGCATTTACAAAACTCACGACCATTACAGTTGTAGCACTGGATGACTGAATTATCGCTGTGATAAACAGACCTGTCAGAACTCTTTTTAGAGAATTTGATGTCATTGCAGCAAGTATGCTCCTCATCTTCTCTCCGGCAACCTTTTGAAGGGCTCCGCTCATAAGTGTCATACCATACAAGAAGAGTCCCAGGGAACCTAAAAGTTTTAGTATTTGATATACTATATCCATCGATTTGGGGTGTTAGTTTTCAGTCACAAATATAGTTTATAAAAATTTGTGATTCATAAATCTGTCGCAATTTTCATAACTTTACGGCACAAAAAAGTATCAGATGAACCGCTCTCTCAGGTATCTAATAGCTGCGATTTTTTCTATAGTGTTTTATTGGCAATCTTTTGCTCAGTTCTACTCAACCGGAAGTGATCCTTCTCATTTAAAATGGAGAGAGATAAAGACGGAGAGATACTATATCATATATCCATCAGAGATAGATTCTCTTGCCAGACGATATTCATTATTACTTGAGAGAAGCGCAGATGCAATAAACCAGCCTTTAAGATCAAAACCCAGAAAACTCCCTGTAGTCCTTCATCCACATAATGTTTACAGTAACGGAATGGTTACCTGGGCGCCAAGGAGAATGGAGTTGTATACAACGCCTCCATCGTTCGGGGGATATTCAATGAACTGGGAGAAACAACTTGTACTTCACGAGGGGAGGCATGTAGCTCAAATGACAATGTTTGAAAGGGGTATTTTTAAGCCCCTCTCCTGGATTATCGGTGAGCAGGCTGTAGGCATAGGTGCCGGACTCTACATAAATAAATGGGCGCTGGAAGGGGATGCTGTCATAGCCGAAACTGCCAATTCCAGTGCAGGCAGAGGGAGAAATCCGTCACATCTTCTATATTTTAAAGCTGCTTTTCTTGATGGAGATTTCCGAAATATTCAGCAGTGGGCCTTTGGCTCTTTTAAGAAATTCACACCGGATGAATATAGTCTTGGCTATCTTTTACTATCCGGAATGAGATTCAGATCAGGGAACAGTTATCTGATGGGGGATGTTATGACTACCCTGGTAGATCAGTTTTATAATCCCTCCGGGACCTCTCTGGCTTATAAAAGGGCATCGGGATATACTGTTGAGGAGAACCTAAGAATCACGGCTCAGTCAATGACAAAACTATGGAGAGAAGAAGATTCTTTAAGGGCTCCATTTACAAGTTTTAAATATTTAACTCCGGAAACAGAAGACTATGTTTCGTATACATCTTCAATGATTACTCCTGATGGTATCTCATATGCTGTTAAAACCGATCTTGATGAAGCTCCCCGGTTGGTCAAAGTTTTTCAGGATGGGAGGGAGGAGACTCTGCTCTTCCTTGGAAGAGTAAATGGAGAGCCGGTACTGAAGAACAATAGATTATACTGGAGTGAGAGTATTCCTTCGTTAAGGTGGGAGCATGAGAGTTATGCAGAGATAGTAGAGTGGGATTTAAAAACGAACAATAGAACAAGGCTGACAAAAAATGCAGTCTATATGAATCCATCTCTCTCTGAAGATGGGAAGTTAATGGCTGTGGCAGAATACCACAGAACAGGTGGAAGCTCCCTTGTCCTTCTGAATATGGATGGATTTTTAATCAACTCTGTCCGCAGAGCACCTTTAAACGGACAGATAAAGGAGTCGCTCATAATCGGAGATAGAGTCTTTTGCTCAATTATCACGGAAAACGGACTCGGTCTGTTTTCAATTGGCATTAGTGGTGGTGAGTGGATTCGTGAGATTGCAGTACAGAGACAAACTATTGAGAGCCTCTCTGAGATGGAGGGCTCAGTTCTTTTTACCAGTGATATGGATGGGACTGATAATATTTACCACTATGACCCATCTGCCAGATTTACAAGAAGGCTGACATCTGCTCCTCTGGCAGCTAAATCACCCCAATTTTGCAAAATCAGGGGCTCAGTTATTTATTCGAATTACACAAAAAATGGATACAAAATAGTTGAATCTCCTGTGGATTCTCTCAAATGGGAGCCAGCTAATCTATCCAACCCTTTCAAATTTGTTATGGCTGAGGAGCTTTCATTACAGGCTAAATTTAATATTGATACAGTTGATCTTGATGGGACTGAGAGGCTTGTTTCAAAACCATACAGAAAAGGGCAGCACCTTTTCAGACTGCACTCCTGGACGCCACTGTTTGTAAATACTGATATTCTTAATAATATATCTTATGAGAATTTGTATAATATCGTCTCACCTGGAGCATCTGTTTATACCCAAAACTCTTTGGGAACAGCTGAGGGTATGCTTGGGTATTCATATCATGGAGGATTCCATTCGGGGCATTTGAGGTTTACATACAGAGCTCTTTATCCTGTTTTTGAATTTAGGGCAGATCTCAATGACAGGGATAAACAAAGAATCACTCTTGTTTCAGGGGACCTTTTTAATCCAGAAATGGTGGCTGACACAATTATCGGGTCTCCATACCTTAATGCATCAATGCTGGCTTATGTGCCGCTTAATCTCTCTTCAGGAGGATGGTCCAGAGGGCTAATCCCAAAACTTAACTGGAGATACACTAATGACTCCTATTATTCATTCAGAGAGGCTAAATACCAGGATTATCAGCATATAACTTTGGGTATTCAATACTATCAGATCCAGAGAATGGCGCTTAGAAACCTTTTTCCCAAATGGGGATTTGGAGTAAATTTTCAGTATAATATGATGCCTTTTGCCGGAGAGAACTTTGGATCAACGTTCTATTTTAACTCTTATGGTTACCTGCCGGGAGTTATGAAGAATCACGGCATTAAGCTCTCATTTGCCTACCAAAGACAGTTTTACGGAGGTAAGCGTTATCTTATGAGAAACCTGGCTGCTTCTCCCAGAGGATACAACTCGCATTATAGTATTAATTATGCATCATTATTCGCAGACTATGCAATTCCTGTAAATCTTGGTGACATTACAATCTCTTGGTTATTATATTTAAAGAGAGCAAGGATAATTCCATTTTTTGACTGGGCCTACAGCAGAGGAATGAATGACTCCAGACATCTCTACTCTGCCGGCACTGATGTTCTTATTGATTTTAACATATTCAATATCCCTTTACCACTGACTGCAGGGGTCAGGTTTATAAGGACAGGAGAGTCCAGAAACATATTCCAGTTTTTATTCACAACACCTCTATTATGATAAAATTTAGCAGAATCAACACTCTTAGTCCATTCGACTGGTTTCTTATTTCAGGTGTTATTGTTTCCAACATCCTTCATATGCTGTTAACTGACAGTTTTGACCTTATGGGTTCTGCTGCTGCCATTACAGGAGTTGTTTGTGTTGTTCTTGTTGCCAGAGGCAATATCATCAATTATTTTTTTGGACTTGTAAATGTATCACTGTATGCGATTATTGCATTTAAGGCAGAGCTTTACGGAGATGCAGTGTTGAACGCATTCTACTACCTTCCGATGCAATTTGTCGGATGGTTTATGTGGATGAAGAAGAGAGAAAATAAAGAGTCTGTAACTATTGTGGGAAAGAGGTTTAAAGCTAAAGAGAGGATTATTCTCTTTCTTGTTTCTGCTACTCTGGTTTTAATTGTGGCTTTTATTCTTGATAATTTTGGAGACCCCCAGCCGCTAAAGGATTCTGCTACAACGGTTTTATCAGTAATTGCAATGTATTTAATGGTTAAAACCTATATGGAGCAGTGGGTTTTGTGGGTAACTGTAAATGTAATAAGTATTGTAATGTGGTCCTTTGCATTTGCAAACGGAGAAGATCACTCTGTTTTAATGGTTATTATGTGGCTTTTCTACCTTGCAAACTCTGTTAACGGATGGAGAAACTGGGTAAGGCTTACTAAAGGTACTCCCCGGACTCAAAATAGTGATGTAGAATATTAGCTACACGAGCACCTGCAACTCTCTGAATCTCCTCTAAAGAGGAGGATCTTATTGCCTGAATACTTTTAAAATGGGCAAGAAGTTTTTGGATGCTTTTCTCTCCAATTCCTTTAATTTCTGCGAGTTCAGATTCTATTTGACCCTTACTTCTCTTTTTTCGGTGGTGTGTTATTCCAAATCTGTGAGCTTCGTCTCTTAACTGCATTAAAACCCTAAGAGTAGAGCTGTTTTTATCCAGAAAAAGAGGATGAGGGTCTCCCGGTACAATAAGCTCTTCAAGCCTTTTTGCGATTCCTACCAATTTTATTCTTTTCTCTAGACCCAGCTCTTCCATTGCTTCATATGCAGCATTAACCTGCCCTCTGCCACCGTCAATTACCACCAGTTGAGGGAGGCTACTCTCCTCCTCAACCATTCTTGAATATCTTCTGTTGACTACCTCTTTCATTGTTGCAAAATCATTTGCTCCAACTACTCTTTTGACATTGAAGTGTCTGTAATCTTTTTTGCTTGGCACACCATCTTTGAATACAACACAAGCAGATACCGCATACTTGCCCTGAATGTTTGAATTATCAAAACACTCAATATGAATCGGAGTGTCTGTCAGGTTCAGATCTGTTTTGATAGATTCAAGAACTCTCTCTCTCTGTTCATCAGGTCTTAAAATTTGCTCTTGTTTAATCTTCTCCAGTTTGAAAATCCTTGCATTTTTGAGACTTAGCTCAAGCAGACTAAGTTTGTCACCCCTTTTAGGTATATGAATCCGGGATGGAGTAAAGTCTCCCTCAGGAGGGTACTCTGTTATGATTTCTTCTGACAGGGGAGAGAATCTTTCTCCGATTGATATTATAAATCGGCTTAACACATTCTCTCTCACTTCGTCAATGGGAAGCTTCATCTCAACATTCATTGACTGGATAACAGATCCGTTAACTACCCTCATCCAGTTACCAAATGCAGCGCTATTTTCAAAGACCAGGGAAAAAATATCAATATTGGTGAGGCTCTGACTTACCACCAGAGATTTACTGTAATGTCTGTTAAGCGTCTCCAGCCTAACCTTAGCCTCTTGTGCCTCTTCAAATCTGAGTTCTGATGAGGCAAGATGCATCTCCTCTCTAATTTCACCGGCGAGAGCTGCTGTCTCTCCTTTCAATATTAGCTTTATCCTCTCTATCTGGGAGTTGTATTCCTCTTCGTTTTGCTGAGATACACAGGGAGCCTTGCATTTTCCAATATGAAACCTTAAACAGGGTCTGAAATTTTTTGATTTAATATTCTCTGGTGTAAGAGAGAGTTTGCAATTCCTTATTTTAAAGAGAGCGTCTATTATATCTAAAAGATTATATGCGTGTGAAACATTACTGTATGGTCCATAATATAGAGAGCCATCTTTGAGTAACTTTCTTGTTAAAAACACTCTTGGAAAGGGCTCTTTTTTTATGCATATCCAAGGATAGGTTTTACCATCCTTAAGCATTACATTATATCTGGGCTGATATTTCTTTATTAGAGTATTCTCAAGAAGGAGCGCTTCGGACTCACTCCCTACTATGGTGTGCTCAAAGCTTGCAATCCTTGAGACCATTACTCTTGTTTTGGGAGTCAGCCCCTCAGGGGCCTGAAAATATTGGGATACCCTGCTTCTGAGATTCTTTGCTTTTCCTACATAAATAATGGTTCCATCCTTGTTCAGAAAGCGATAAACTCCCGGAAGCTGAGGCAGGATTTTAACACTATCCTTGAGATCTTCTCGATTATCTATTGATTTCATATTTGTAAAAGTAACAAATAAACTATATTTGCAAGGGATATGGATGCAAAACTAATAACGAAGAGTCACATTAAGAAGGCTGTAAATGTCCATGGTTTGCCTGGCAATATTATTGCCGGTATTGCGATGCACTTGCTGGGAATATGCAGAATTAACAAGTTACACGCAAAAGTTGCTAATTACAATGGCAGGGATTTTTCTACAGCACTTCTGAAAGAGATGAATGTTGGGTACGAAATTCCACCTAAGGAGTTGGAGTACATACCTCAGGAGGGCCCTTTCATTGTAGTCTCAAATCATCCGTTTGGAGCAATTGACGGTATTGTGTTGATAGATATATTCAGTGCAGCTCGCCCAGACACAAAATTTCTCACAAATTTTATCCTGTCTCACATTGATAATCTTAAAGAGTTCTTCTTTCCTGTAAATCCATTTACGGAGAAACCGGATATAGCTCAAAGTTTTTCCGGGCTCAGGATGGCTTCAGAAAGTATTAAAAATGGTTCTCCTTTGTGTCTCTTTCCTGCAGGAGAGGTTGCCACAACTTATGGTTCATCAATTATTCAGGACAAAGAGTGGCAATCTACAATTATTAAATTAATCAGAAACTCAGGTGTTCAGGTATTACCTGTCTATGTTCACGGAACAAATTCTCATTTTTTCCACTGGCTGGGGAAGGTTCATCCTTTGCTTAGAACTATGAGACTTCCCGGAGAGCTTTTAAATAAGAGGAACAGGACGATTCAGGTTAGGATAGGAAAACCTGTAACAACGAATGAACTTGCTGAATACAAAGATCTAAAAGAGCTGGGAGGATATCTCAGAAGCAGAACATATGCCCTGGAGGGTAATGTTCAATTAAAAGTTATTCATCCTGAGGAGGTTTACTCAACACCTATTGCTCTACCCAAAAACAGAAGAGCACTAATAAAAGAGATAAATTCATTACCAAAGGAGAAACACCTCTTTACAACAGGGAATTACAGCTGCTATCTGACGGATTCAAAGTCTATCCCTCTAACAATGCACGAGCTGGGAAGAAAAAGAGAGGAGGCCTTCAGGGCGGTTGGTGAGGGAACAAAATCGGCACTGGATATCGATGTTTATGATGAGTACTACAGGCATCTCTTTCTTTGGGATAAGCAGAAGGGGAAAATAGTTGGGGCATACAGACTGGGTTATGGTGATGAAATACTTAAATCTAAGGGTGTAAAAGGGTTTTATACAAAAACGCTTTTTGACTACGATCCTGAGTTTTCAAAGTACTTAAGTAAATCAATAGAACTGGGACGCTCTTTTGTAACACTGGAATATCAGAAAGAGGCTCTACCTCTTATGCTCCTGATAAAGGGTTTATTATACTCTGTGCTAAACAAACCTAATGTACAGTATTTAATTGGTCCTGTTAGCATAAGCTCCTGGTATCCAAAATTCTATCGCAGCCTTATGATAGAATATCTTAAGAAATATCACTCTGTTGAGAAGTTAGATAAGATGATGAGACCTAAAAATCCATTCTTTCCTAACTTTCACAGATGCAATCCTGATATGCTTTTAAGTGGGAGCAAGGCAGATTCAATTGAGAAGTTTGACAGGTATATTTTGAAACTGAGTGATGGAGAGTACCGGTTACCAACTCTGGTAAAGAAATATTTGAAAATTAACGCCAGAATTCTCAATTTTAATGTAGATCCGGATTTCAACTACTGTGTTGACGGACTTGTTTTTATGGATCTTTCAAAAGTTCCAGAGCAAGAGATAAGGATGCTTGCCAGAGACGAAAAGAATATTGACAGTGTTCTTAGTAGATTTGGTATAGAGAATTCTCAGGGCACGGGATCATAACCACTTCCTCCCCAAGGGTGGCATCTGGAGATACGCTTTATTGCAAGCCACAAACCTTTTACAGGGCCGTGCTTCTTTACAGCTTCAAGAGAATAGGCCGAACAAGTAGGTGAGTATCTGCATGATTGAGGTTTTAGAGGAGAAATGCAGTACTGGTAGCACTTAATTACTAATATTAGAGGTAGAGTTGCCGCTTTTATCAAGAGCTGCTTTAATTTTTGCCAGTCCATCTGATAGAGATTTGTCAATTTTAGGAAATTCTGTCAATGAGGAGCTAATGTAGATTACAGCAATATCCATACCTGTAAATAACCCTCTCTCTCCACATCTCCAGCTCTCTTTAATCCGCCTTTTAAGCAGATTTCTGTCAACAGCATTTTTATGAGCCCTTTTTGGAATTGAGATAAGTATCCTGTTAATTATTAGATTGTTGGGCTTGTAATATAATTTGAGGGGGAACACAAAACAAGATTCTCCGCTTTCAAAAAGCGAAGTGATAGCCTTTTTATTGCACAATCTCTCCCCTTTTGGGAATTCGTTAGTGTTCTCCGGCATATCTTGCTTATTAAAATTATTTAATCTCCAGGTAGTTTTGAAGAGCTTTTGCTATTGAGGGGGCCTCCGGTGTTGGAGCAACCACCTCTGCAGTGAATTTTGCAGCTTTTAGAGCTTTAAGTGTTCCGGCACCAAATGTTGCGAACTTTGTACCATTTTGAACAAAATCAGGAAAGTTCTCCTGGAGTGATTTAATATCGCTGGGACTGTAAAATACAAGAAAATCGTACTTCTGCAGATCAATAGCAGAGAGGTCACTGTTAACTGTTTTAACAAAAACAGCTGTAGTGTGCTTTATTTTAGCCTTTACAAACAACTTGTGCAGATCTGTTTTGCAGTTATCTGCCGCAGTAATCATAAAGTTCTCGTTTTTGTGTTTTGAATTGATAAGATCAATTATTGATGAATTGGTTCCGTTGCCAAAGAATATCTTTCTTTTGCGGTATACGATATACTTTTGCAGATAGAGGGCAACTGCCTCTGAAATGCAAAAATATTTCATAGTTTCAGGAACTGTAATCCTTAATTCTTCACAAATCTTAAAGAATGCATCAATAGCAGATCTTGCAGAGAAAACTATTGCGGTTGAATCAGGTATGGAGACCTTCTGTAAACGGAATTCCTTAGCAGACAATGGTTCAACTTTAAAAAAGGGTATAAAGTCAATAGTTATCTTGTGCTTTGTAACCAATTCAGAATAAGGAGATCCGTTGGCAGGTTCTGGTTGAGCAATTAAAATATTCTTTATCTTCATTTTATCAGAGCGAGAGTATAAAGTGTACTAAAAGTACTATGGGTAAAAATTCAGCGCCGCAAAGATACAAAATATAAAAAAAATGTGAGTATCGTTGGCCAATTATTATTTGACTACTTCGAATCAAATACAATATATAAACGGGTAAAATGCAGATAATCATAGCGTAAATCTGAATCTCTCCGGAATAGTCATTTGTTACTACTTGAGCAAGAAGAGAGGGAAAAGTAACGATTGTTGCCAATATTATATGATTGTAACCCACTTTTTCAAGTAATGTAAATGTGTTTTTATCCCTGTTCAGCCAGGAGAGAAGCTTAAAAATCAACTTCTTTACAATTCCAAGCAATATAAGAATGCTAAAGAATAAAATCAGAAACAGCGGCGGATAAATTCCAAATCTTAACTGGATGTAACTACCCGCCATTATGGTGACAATCACGGGAAAATAGATAAGAGAAACAAGAAAAACAACATTCCTCATATTGGATAATGATAGCTTCTCTTCTATTTTGTAATGATTTTTTAAATTAAAGGTGCTTCTAAATACAGATGGTATTACGGTAAGAATTTCCCTGGAAAAAAATATAAGGATTACAAAAAAGGCAAGAATGATAAATGAGAGAAGCACATCTGTAATAGCAGCATTGCCAAATTCCTCTGCAGGAGGTATTGAAGATACAATTTTGGATCCGGCCTCCCACAGGGAGTCTGCAGGAAAAACCTTTTCCATAATCAATTACCTCTTTTTGCATTGTAACCTGAAGATTGAAGCAGAGATACCACCCTGTCACGAAAATCTCCCTGAAGAATAATTTCTCCATCTTTTACTGATCCTCCGGTCCCGCACTTGTTTTTAAGTAGTTTTCCCAAGGATTCGAGATCCTCTTCCTTTCCTGAGAAGCCTTTTACCAGTGTTACCTGTTTCCCTGCGCGATGTCTTTTGTCAATAGAGACTATTAATCTCTGCTTTCCCGGGGCTAAAGTCTCAGAATGTACACTCTCTTCATCTGAATTTTCGTAGCTAAAATCCGGATTAGTAGAGAATACAACTCCCAGTCTGCTTTTCCAGTCAGTTTGACTCATTAAACATTAATTTTGTGCAAATTTAGGCAGAATATTTCAAAATAGTATCTTTGCAAGATAAAGTGAATGTAAACACAAAAACACCCTTATGGAGCTGAAAAAATTCAAACTTATTAATAATCTTCTGGGAGTATTTGTACTCCTGGTAGCATCTGTAACTTATCTCTCTACAATAGAGCCCACCACAAGTTTCTGGGATTGCGGTGAATTTATAGCATCTTCATATAAACTAGAGGTTGGACACCCTCCCGGAAATCCGGTTTTTCAGCTTATTGCAAGATTCTTTACCTTGCCTGCAGGACCAGAGAAGGCTGCCATGATGGTTAATGCAATGAGTGCAATGTGCTCTGCATTTACAATTATGTTCTTGTTCTGGACCATTACTCATTTAGGAAGAAGAGTAACAGAGAAGAGTAGAAAGGAGGTTTCCGGCAGTGGATCATTAGCAATTTTTGGTGCCGGACTGGTGGGTGCCTTGGCTTATACATTTTCAGATACTTTTTGGTTTTCAGCCGTTGAGGGGGAGGTTTATGCAATGTCCTCACTATTTACTGCAGTAGTTTTCTGGGCAATGCTTAAATGGGAAGAGGAGGCCGGTTCACCACACGCAAACAGATGGATTGTGCTGATTGCATTATTAATGGGTTTATCGATTGGGGTTCACCTGCTTAATCTTTTGGCAATTCCGGCAATTGTGTTTATTTACTATTATAAAAATTACGAGGTTTCAACAAAAAGAAGTTTATATGTTTTACTGGTATCTGCTGTTTTACTTGCAGTAATACTGTATGGGATAATTCCACTGCTTCCAAAGATTGCATCGTGGGTGGATCTCCTATTTGTAAACGGAATGGGATTTCCATTCAATTCAGGAGCAGCATTTTTCTTAATTTCCATACTTGCGGCATCATTGTGGGGGATTTTCTACACTTTCAAAAAGAAGAGTGTTTTATGGAATACAATCCTGCTCAGCTTCACAATGATTGTTATTGGTTACTCTGCATTTGCTGTTGTAATTATCAGATCTTCTGCAAATACGCCTACCAACGAAAATCAACCTGATAATCCTTTCTCACTTGTCCGATATCTTGCAAGGGAGCAGTACGGGAAAAATCCGCTGGTTTACGGAGAGAGTTTCAGCTCTCCTTATGATATTAAGAGTTCCAAGTATTATGCAAAAGTGGGAGACAGATACAAGAAGGTGGATGGGCCTGTTGAACCAATCTTCAAACCTGGCAGTAAGATGCTATTTCCCAGAATGTGGAGCTCAACACCTGATCACGTAAGATTCTATGAGAGCTATACAGAGGGTAGAGGAAAGAGCATTCAGGGAAGCGATAAAAAGCTACCTCTTTTTAAAGATAACCTTGCCTATTTCTTTGATTATCAGATAAATTACATGTATATCAGGTACTTTATGTGGAATTTTGTTGGCAGACAGAATGATCTTCATGGAACTGTACCGGGTGACCCTGTCAGAGGAAACTGGGCATCAGGGATTGGTTTTATTGACAATCCAAGATTTGGAGATCAAAGTAACGGACCTGCTTATATAGTAGACAGTAAGGCTAAGAATCACTACTATTTCCTCCCTTTGCTGCTGGGGCTTATTGGTCTGTTCTATCATCTTAAAAAAGATAAACAGAACTGGTGGGTAACAATGCTACTCTTCTTGCTGACAGGGATAGCAATAGTTGTCTATCTTAATCAGCCACCTTATCAGGCAAGAGAGAGAGATTATGCTTATGCCGGCTCATTCTACGCATTTTCAATTTGGATTGGGCTTGCTGTTATGGCAATAAACGATTTTATTAAAAGATGGGTGCCTGAGAAGTATTCGGCATTAGTTGTAACAGCCGCATCACTTTTAGTACCTGTTCAAATGGCATCAGAAAACTGGGATGATCACGACAGAAGCAACAGATATACGGCAAGAGATATTGCATACAACTATCTCAACAGTACTGAAAATAACGCAATACTGGTTACTCACGGAGATAACGATACATTCCCTCTATGGTATATACAGGAGGTTGAAGGGGTAAGAACAGATGTCAGGATTGTTAATACCTCTCTGCTTGGAACAGACTGGTATATAGATCAGATGAAGTACAGGACGTATGAATCTGATCCTCTCCCAATCTCTATCCCAAGAAGTGAGTATCTCTATGGTACAAATGATGTTGTGCATATTGTTGACAGACGCAATTCCAGAGTTCCGCTTAAACTTGTAATAGACCTGATTTCAAAGAGAGAAGCAGTTATTGCTGCTGAAAATGGTAAAAGATATAGTATTTTTACCTCAAGGAAACTTACGATCCCTGTTAATAAAAGAGCTGCTATTGAGAACGGAATCGTCAGCGAGGCAGATTCCTCAGTGATTCTTGATACGATAGAACTAAATATTTCAGAGAATAAAGATCTTCTTACAAAAACAGAGCTCATCATCCTTGACATCCTTGCAAATTACCAGTGGGACAGGCCTATTTACTTTGTTGCCATGGGAGGTGATCTGGAAATTGGAATAAGAGATTATCTGGAGTGGACCGGATTTGCTTACAAATTTGTACCGATAAAGAGCCAGACAACAATGGTTGTTCCGGGGAGGGTTCCTGCAGATAAAATGTATGATAAAGTAATGAATGTATACAGGTGGGGAAATATGAATGACCCTTCAGTAAATATTGACTATCAGAATTTGCTTACTTTCAATGCAGTTATGTCAGTCAGGAATATTCACGCTCAAACGGCCAGAGCTCTCTTTAACGAAGGGAAGAGAGATAGAGCTGTTGAGGTTCTGGACCGGATGCAGGAGGTATTTATACATGATCAATTCCCTGTTACATGCTCAGTTTTTTCATCCCTTAATGAGCAGGCTGTGATAGATGCAATTGATATTTACCTTCTTTCAGAGGAGCGTGAAAAAGCACTGAAACTTGCCTCCCTTTTTGAAGAGGAGAGCTTTAAGGCAATAGGCTTCTTTGGTCAGAAACTTGGAGGATACTATCTTTCAAAGACTGATATAGAGAGAAATCTCTCATACCTGATGTACCTTTCAGAGGTACTCAGAAGCAGAGGAGAGGGAGAACTTGCAGATTCAATAGAGAAGAGAGTGCAGGACTCAATATCAAAGATTCAGATTTAGTATCAGCCTAACAAAAGGTTACATCCTCTGAGTTCTGAATTGGTAATTCGGCCGGGAATCTTCCAAAGATTGCCGGCTTTTTTAACTCCAATATCCTCGGTTTCAATGAAAGAGCAGGAGTTAACATTTGAGAGATCAATTATATTAAGCCCGCCTATCTCAGAGTCATTTAGTATCTTAAGCGGATTCGTAAAGTCTCTTAGAAGAAATTTCATCCAGTGTGGAGTGGAAAATATTCCATCTCCATATGAGTATGCTTGTGAAAGAAGTTCAGCCATGCCATATTCCGAGTGGACTTTTTCAACCCCAAATGCCCCTTTTATTATATTATGAATCTCCTCTCTGGACATCTCTTTTCCTCTTCCCTTCATCCCTCCTGTCTCCATGATAATCAGCTCAGGAAAATTTATATTAAATGACGATGCAAAATCAACAAGAGCAAAACTTACTCCCAGAAGTATTGTTTTTTTGGAAGATTCTCTGAGTTTGATAAGATTATCGGCTAGGTTGTCAAAGTTGTATAAGTAAAAGCCGCTGTATTCGCTTTTACTCTCTTTGATTAGCCGTTCTGTCATGTAGACTAGTGATGACCCCTCTCTCTCCAGATACGATGGCAGCAATGCAAGTATGTTGAAATCCTCCGGATTCCCGTAAAAATTGCGGAATCCCTCCAGGAAACTTAGTTCGTATAATGATAGATCTGAAACAGGATGTCTGGATGGGATCATACCTGTTGTCGCACTGCTTGTAAAAACAATTTCCGGAGGAGTTTTAACGGAATATACATCTTTGCTTTTAAAAAACTTTACCGGCAGGAAGGGAATTCCATCAATGTCAGACACATCATCAGGGCCAATGCCTAATAATGTACAAAATTCTGCATAGGGGGCGCAATTAACAACCTGATATCTGAAGAGATCCATCGCAAGTTTGCGAAAAACCTTGTCTTTGTTGCTATTGCTGCTATTTTGGATGAATAGCTCTATTTCCTTTTGAAGTCCTCTTATCACGGCTAAATCAAATATTTCTGTATTCAAGCAGTTCGTCTGCAATCGTTCTGGAGTTACTCAATCGGGGTACTTTGTTTTGTCCTCCCAGCTTCCCTTTTGATTTTTGCCATTTATAGAAGGACCCTTCAGGCAGAGAAACAAGAGAGAGTCTGGTCATAGTTACGCTGTTTGCCCTTTTAGCTTCATAGTCCGAATTTGCTTTGCATACCTCATTGTCAAGTATCTCCGCAAAGATGATTTCGTCATCAGGGGGTGTTTTAAATTCAATAATCCACTGGTGAGATCCTTTTTTTCCTCCCTCCATAAAAAGAGGGGCTACAGTATAATTTTCAACTGTGCACCCAATTTGTTCACAAGCATTACTTAGAGCCTTCTCGGCATTGCTGATCATCAACTCCTCTCCAAATGCGTTTATGAAAAGTTGTGTGCGTCCTGTTATAACTATCTTATGGGGATAAAGAGAGGTAAACTTAACAGAGTCACCAATTAAATACCTCCATAATCCTCCGTTTGTAGTGATAACCATTGCGTAATTTGTATCAGTTTTGACGCTCTCAACGGTATCCAGAGTGTTATAATTACCGGCGAGAGTCTCTTCAAACCTGTCCATTGGGATAAATTCGAAGAAAATACCTCCGTTTGTCATAAGGAGCATTGAACTATCTTTTGGGCTATCCTGAAAAGCAAAATAGCCCTCTGAAGCGTTGTAATTCTCCATGTAGTTCATATCTGTGTGAGGAATAATCCTGGAGTACTCTTTCCTGTATGGATCAAAACTTATACCGCCGTGCATAAATAGTTCAAGATTTGGCCATACATCTCTCAGGTCTCTTTTTCCTGAGAAATCTAAAATAGCATTTAATAATATCAGATTCCAGGAAGGTACCCCTGAAAAACTCGTAACATTTTGTTTTGATGAGACTTTGCAAATTTCATTTACCTTTTTTTCAAAGTCGCTTATCAGAGCAATCTCTGCTGGTGGAGTTCTCCTGAACTCAGCCAATACAGGCGAGTTTTTCAGAAGAATTGCGGAGAGGTCTCCGTATTGAGTTTTCCCATTTCCCTCTTCATCTATCCGTGCACTACCTCCCAGTGTAAGAGCCATCCCCTCAAGAAGCCGGGAGTCTGGATAGTTGTCAAGATAGGTTGATAACATATTTTGCATGCCATCGTAATGACAGAGATTCAGAGAGTCATCAGAAATTGGGATGAATTTACTTTTTGAGTTACTTGTCCCGCTTGACTTTGCAAACCATTTTATAGTTCCTGGCCAGAGCAGGTTCTCCTCTCCGTTTCTTGCCCTCATAATCCAGCTTTCTGTTTTGTCGTAATCTCTTACCGGGACTCTCTGTTGAAAATCAGAGAGCGAGATTCCTTCGTGTATGTTGTGCTCAATACCAAACTGAGTCTCTCCCCCTCGCTTTACGATGTGCTCAAACCATTTTTTCTGGAAACTTACAGGATCTCTTCTGTTTTGATCCAGTAATCTTAGTCTTTTTGCTGAGTATAAACGGTATATCTTTGATACTATGGACATTGTCTATATGATGTATAAGGCAAAGTTAAATATTATTCGAAGACCTCATGCAGAATTTCAAGAGATTGAATGTTTAAATTGCAACCAAGGTGATAAGAGAGATATGTAGTCATCTCCCTGGCAAATGATCTCCGCTGTATTCCGTTAAGTTTTAGCATGTGAATGCTCTCCTCTCTATGTTTTAATATTGTATCAAGAAGTGCAGAGTCCTCCCTGTTAAGGCACTTTGTACCTTGAGCAGGATTATTTACAAATGAAGCGGATGAAATATCAAAAAGAGATCCTTCAGTATAGTTGTCAGCAGGAGAGTATCCAACCTCCTTTGAGAGCTCTACAAGAAACCAAAGGTGAAAATTTGCATAATCATCACCAATTGCGTCTAGCAGAAGTATTGACCTAACAAGAAAATTAAAGAATCCGGGACTGGGTCCATATTCGTGAATACCCCTGAAAATAAGCTCGCTTATATAGATTGCTATTGCATTTTTGATAACGCTCTCCCTAAGTTTTGTAAGAGTATGAAGAGATCTGAAGTTGTTAATGAACCTTAGCTCTCCTTTTGATTTTTCAGAAATTTCTGCCTCAATTATCCCTAGTGGATGGAGGAGAGAAAGAGAGCCTTTTTTTGAGTTGCTTTTAATAATAAATCCACACCTTCCGTTGTCTGAAGAGTAACCGTGAACTACAATTGATGAGTCACCAAGTTTGGTTTTGTGCAGAACAACAACAGATGTTTTATGGCTCATTTATTCTTTTGTGAATTAAGGAAATGTGAGAGTTTTCTCATTGCAACTCCTCTGTGAGATATTAGATTTTTTTCATCCGGAGAGAGTTCGGCAAGAGTTTTGTCATATCCAACCGGAAGGAAAACCGGATCATACCCAAAACCTCCCCTCCCGGAAGGGTGGTATGTAATGGAACCCTCGAGCTTCCCTTCAAAAAGATACTGCTCTTCATCTGATAGAATCAGAGTTACAATGGTAACAAAACGGGCGACTCTTGCGTCAATACCGTTGAGTTCAGACAACAGAAGATTTGTGTTTTTTTGTGAATCAGCCTCAGGACCAGCATACCTGGCTGAGTAGACACCCGGACTGCCGTTAAGAGAGTCAACCATTAGTCCGGTATCATCTGCGAAGCAGGGTATGCCAAATTTTTCCCAGAGAAACCTGGCCTTCATAATTGAATTATCCTCAATAGTTGATGCGGTCTCAGGGATATCACCGGAAAAACCGAGAGATGAAGGAGTAATCAGCTGGAAATCTTTTCCCAGTATCTCTTCTGCCTCTTTGAGCTTATGATTGTTTGCTGTAGCAAAAAGTAATTTCATAATTGAAAATGAATGTTGCATCAAAGATACTAAAACTTTAAATTTGTGTTTAAGTAACCATTTAACCATATGAAGAGAACCATAAAGACGGCGTTACTCGCCGCAGCAGTACTTTTGACATTTGTCTCTTACGGCCAGTCAAAGGAGTTTAAAACAGGTAAAAGTCTGGATATACAGTTTTCCGTTTTGAGGGAACTATCTCTCTTCTATGTAGATAGTGTTGAGCTGGATAAGCTTGTATTTAAGGGTATTGAATCAATGCTGGAGTCTCTGGATCCCTATACAGTTTACATACCTGAAGAGAATGAAGATGACCTCGAGATGATGACTACCGGGTCGTACGGAGGAATTGGGGCTTTAATTCTTAAAAGAGATAACGGAATAGAGTTGTCAGAAATATATGAAGGGTCGCCTGCACAGAAAGCTGGACTTTTTGCAGGAGATTTGCTTTTAAAAGTAGACACCACCTCTACAATAAATCTTACTACAGAACAATGTTCGTCCAGAATGCGCGGAGTTCCCGGAACTCCTGTGAAGTTTATCGTTAAAAGATTGCGTGGAGGAGCAGAGGAGGAGATAACTGTGTTAAGGGAGCGTATTCACATGCCTGATGTGCCTTACTGGGGTATGATAGCCGATACGGTTGGTTATATACGAATAACAGGATTTACAGTTGATGGCTGGAAAGATGTAAAACGGGCCTTGACAGAGTTAAAAAAAGATCCAAAGCTAAAAAGGCTTGTTCTGGATCTCAGAGGCAATGGTGGTGGATTGCTTGATGAGGCTGTTAATATTGTTTCGCTGTTTGTCCCATCCGGGACCAAGGTGGTATCTGCGTTGGGAAGATTTCAGCAAACAGATGCGGTCTATTTTACCAAAGAGGAGCCGGTAGATCTCAAACTTCCTCTTGTTGTTCTCGTTAACTCAGGTTCGGCATCATCTTCAGAAATTGTAGCCGGTGCACTTCAAGATTTAGACAGAGCAACAATTGTTGGAACAAGAACATTTGGCAAAGGTCTGATTCAATCAATAAGAGATGTAGGGTACAATACCAAACTTAAGATAACAACAGCTAAGTATTACACCCCAAGCGGCAGGTGTGTTCAGGCAATAGACTACAGCAACAGAAATGAAGACGGAAGCGTGGGTTTTGTTCCGGATTCTCTGATAAAACCCTTTAAAACTCGCCTGGGAAGAACAGTTTACGATGGGGGAGGAATAGTCCCTGATGTAAAGATTGACCCAAAGATTTACAGCAGGATTGCCGTTTCTCTTATTTATGGAGATATACTGAGAGACTACTCTGTTGAATTTTTTAAAAAGAATATTTCAATTGCTAAACCTCGTGATTTTTCCCTCTCTGAAGAGGAGTTTGAGGAGTTTGTAAAATATGCAGAGAGCAGGGAGTTTGATCACAGGACAGCATCTGAGGTTGAATTTGATAAAATGATTCAGACAGCGAAGAGAGAGGGCCTGCTCACCAATTATGACGAGGCTCTTAAAGAGTTGGAATCCAGGGTTAAGCTTAACAAAAGGGGCGCTCTGCTTAAAAACAGAGATGAGATAAAGAGCCTGCTTGAAGAGGAGATTTGTACAAGATATTTCTACCAGTGGGGCAGGTTTGAGAAAATGACAATGAGTGATGAACAGTTAAAAAAGGCTGCTTCAGCAGAGTTAATAAAGACGGAGTGAGAGAGATTGCGGATTTGATATTGCCAAGAGTCTGTCCTGTGTGCAGAGAGGTGTTGAGTGGGGTTGAGAGGGAGATATGCATGGACTGTCTTTCGTCACTTCCGCTTACCTATTTTTGGAGTTACAGGAACAATCCGGCAGAGGAGCTTTTCTGGGGTAAAGTCTATTTTCAACGGGCCTGTTCTCTTTTTTTCTATGGGGATGACAGCCCTTACAGAAGGCTTATTCACGAACTCAAATACAACGGAAGATGTGAAATAGGCACACTTCTCGGCTCTATTCTTGGCCGGAGAATGAAGGAGAGTGGACTCTACAGTGATTTGGACCTGGTTACAGCCGTTCCTGTCAGCCCTTTTAAGCAATGGACAAGAGGTTACAATCAGGCCGAGGTAATTGCTAAGGCTATTTCCAAAGAGCTGGGAATCAGTTTGATCAGCGGAGCTCTTAAGAAGAGGCTATTTGTCTCTTCTCAAACCACGAAGAACCCACAGGAGAGATGGCGAAACGCATCGGCCTCTTTCAGATTGGCAAGAGAAAAGGAGATCTGCGGACGACATATCCTTTTAGTAGATGATGTGTTAACAACAGGGGCAACACTTGAGGCGTGCGGCACCTCTCTTTTATCCGCTTCAGAATGCAGAGTGAGTGCTGCAACTCTCGCATTTGTTGAATAATATTTTTAAGTTTGTAAACTGGTTATGCTCGATTTTATAAAAATAGGATTTATAGATATTCTGGATATTTTTCTGGTAGGACTCCTTATTTATCAGGCTTATAAGCTGATTAAAGGGACTGCAGCGATGAATATTTTTACCGGGGTTCTGGTATTCTATTTCATATGGATTATTGTTAAAGCCCTTCATATGGATCTTCTGGGCGAGATAATGGGGCAGATTATTGGAGTAGGGGGTATAGCCCTTGTAATTTTATTTCAGCAGGAGATAAGAAGATTTTTGCTTAGAATTGGAACAAGGTATATTGATTCAAGAAAACAGATGCGCCTTGTAAGGGCATTTATGGGTAAACAAAAAAGAGCAATTTCTCTGGAAACGCTTGAAGAGATAACTCTTGCATGTAAACGGATGGCAGAGACCAAGACTGGTGCGCTTATAGTTTTAGCTCACAGCTCTGCACTTGAAGTTGTTGCTGAGACGGGGGACAGAATTGATTCCCTGGTAAACAGAAGGCTTATTGAAACAATCTTTTTTAAAAATACACCTTTGCACGATGGTGCAATGCTGATCTTTGGGGAGAAGATAATTGCAGCAAGATGTACTCTTCCCATTTCAGAGAGCCCTTCAATTCCTGCACATTATGGAATGAGGCACAGGGCTGCGATAGGCATAACAGAACAGAGCGATGCCAGTGTGATTGTTGTCTCCGAACAGAGAGGAGAGATATCCTTTGTAACAAACGGAGAGATTAAGAGTATGAACAGCATCAACGAACTGAGGCTGGCTATTGAAAATTCATATAAATAATTGGATGAACTACCTTTCCAGACTGGAAAATAAACTCGGCTTTGATAAGATCAGAGGGGCCGTGGAGGCAGGATGCTCCACAAATATTGCAAGGTCTATGGCCTCTGATTTTACATTTATGACTGATGAAGAGAGCATCAGAGTGGCAATTGAGGAGACAGATGAGATGAGGGTTATTCAGATGCTTGAGTCTGGATTTCCCAATGATGGCTATGTAGACACAATAGGCTTTCTGAGACAGCTGGAGGCAGAGCAATACTATCTTGATACTCAGTCTATGTTTAGGCTGAGGCAATCACTTGAGGCAACAGGCGCAATTATAAGGTTTTTTAAGGGGACAAAGGAGGCGAGCTATCCATATCTTAAAAAACTTGCTGCCCCTGTGGTGAATTTTCCTGAGGTATCAAGGCGCATAGATGTCATTGTTGATAAATACGGAGAGATTAGGGATGGGGCAAGTCCCGGTCTTATGGCTGTAAGGAGGGAGATTAAAGAGAAAGAGGGTCAGATTTCAAAAAGGATAACGGCAATTTTAAAAAGGGCTCAGGCCGATGGTTTGGCCGATGAGGACTCATCGGTTTCTGTAAGGGATGGCAGGATGCTTATACCTGTTTCAGCAGCCAATAAAAGGAAGATACCTGGTTTTGTAGTGGACGAGTCTTCATCCGGAAAGACTGTCTTTATTGAGCCAATGGAGATAGTAGAGTTAAACAATGTGGTCAAAGAGCTCTATTTTGCAGAACAGAGAGAGATACTTAAAATTCTTGTAGAGTTCTCGGATTTCTTAAGACCTTATGCACCGGATTTAATAATTTCAGCTGAGTTCCTTTCAAAAATTGATTTTATAAGGGCTAAATCCAGGGTTGCTATTTCAATGAGTGCCGGGAAGCCCATTTTAACTGATGAAAGACAGATAAGAATCGTCAGAGGGAGGCATCCTATTTTGGAAAAGGCTCTCTCCAGAGAGGGTAAGGAGATAGTTCCCCTTAATATGGAATTAAGCGGAGAGAAGAGAATTCTTCTTATTTCCGGGCCAAATGCAGGAGGGAAGTCTGTGTGTCTTAAGACTGTGGGGATTTTGCAATATATGTTGCAGTCCGGTATGCTTGTCCCGGCATCTGAAATTTCCGAATTCCCCCTCTTCACTAAAATCTTTATTGATATTGGTGACGAACAGTCTATAGAGAATGATTTAAGTACTTACAGTTCGCATCTTACAAATATGAGAGAGGTTCTTCTGAATGCGGATGAAAAATCTCTTGTTCTTGTTGACGAATTTGGTGCAGGGACAGAACCTACGGCTGGAGGAGCTATTGCGGAGTCAATCCTAAAGGAGCTTGAAGAGAGGGGTTGTTTTGGTGTGATAACTACTCACTACAGTAATTTGAAGTTTTATGCAGGAACAAGCAGGGGAGTTATCAATGGCGGGATGCAATTTGATGTTCAGAATATAAAACCGCTTTTTAAACTAGAGACCGGAGTTCCGGGAAGCTCTTTTGCATTTGAACTGGCAAAGAAAATCGGTCTTCCCCACGAGATTGTAAAGTATGCAGAAGAGAGGGCGGGAGGTGACTTCGTTGATCTGGAGAGGAATCTGAAAAAGATAGCCAGAAACAGAAGGATGCTTGATGAGAAACTGGCAAGAATTAAAAGTACGGATAGGACACTCGAGAGTATTACTGAGAAATACGAAAAAGAGTTGCTTGATATAAAAGCCTTAAGAAAAAATATTCTCACAGAGGCTAGAGAGGAGGCGGGAAGGCTACTTGCGGAGGCAAATAAAAAAATCGAGGCAACAATTAAGGAGATAAGGGAGAGTCAGGCAGATAAAGAGAAGACGAGGTTTATAAGAAAAGATCTTGAGGATTTTGCATCTAAGGCGTTAAGTGATTCCGGAAACGGAAATAACGAACATATAGAGAGAAAGATGGAGCAGCTAAAAAAGCGCAAGGAGAGAAGGGAGGAGCGAAGAGTTAACAGACCCAAAGATCCGGATGCGGCAGCTAATAAGATAGTTGTGCTCGGATCAAAACCTAATGATAAGATAATCTCTGCAGGAGATAAGATTAAATTAAAGGGCAGTGATCTGACAGGGGAGGTGATCAGGATAGAGGGAAAGGATGTTAGTGTTGCCATAGGAAATATTATTAGCAAGTTATCCCTGGAGAAGGTAGAGAAGATATCTGCAAAGGAGTTTAAAGAGACAACCAGGGCTGTGTGGAGTATAAGCTCTTCCTCTGCTTCAATATCTGAGAGAAGATTGAACTTTAAACCCACTATTGATGTTAGGGGTCAGAGGGCGGACGAGGCTCTTGAAAATGTTAGCAGATTTGTGGATGATGCCATAATGGTGGGGGTTGGAGAGGTAAAGATATTACACGGTAAAGGGAATGGGATTCTAAAAGAGGAGATTAGAAAATATCTTAAGGTTGTCCCCGGGGTGTTATCAGTGAAAGATGAAGTCCTGGAGCTGGGAGGCTCAGGCATAACAGTTGTCAAATTGGATTAAAGATATATGGAAAAGAAATTTTTTAAACTTGGAGTTGCGATAATTGCTTCCATTTCACTTCTTCAGGCCTGTACTGACTACAAGGAGGATATTAAGGTAAAAACGAACGAGTTTCTTAGTGCATACTTCAACGGAGATTACCAGAGAGCTATGACATTTTGCACAGATTCTCTTGGAGGAGAGATATCGAAGATGTTAAGTGGTTTTGAAGCCCTTGATCCATCAATTCAGGATATGGTAAAACGGCAGGCATCAACTCTTACAACAGAGATTGTATCAGTTGTTAAAAGCGAAAACAGAGACACAATAATGGTTAATTATAAACTTTCTCTTCCATTTTCTCCCCGGGATATTGATAATTCGATATCATTTATAAAAGAGGATAAAGATTGGAAGGTTGCCAGGCTTGGTGCTGATAAATAGTGAACAGATTGAAACTTTTTGATACACATACACACTCAGAATTCTCTCCTGACGGAAGGATGACTATGGAAGAGGCTGTAGAGTCTTCCCTGGCAAAAGGTCTGGGTGGAATTTCATTTACAGACCATTTTGATGTGGAGGCTCCCGGTGACAACTCTCACTTCTCATTTGACCCTTTAGAGCAACAGGATAAGATTGATAAACTTAAGTCCCGTGAGGTTTTTTTTATTGGCAAAGGTATTGAGCTGGGGCTTCAGCCCAGTGCGATTGAGAGTGCCAGAAAGGCTGTCTCTCTGTTCAAGTTTGATCTTGTTATTGCCTCTGTTCACTTTGTAGATGGAATTGATCCATATCACGATAAATACTACGATTTAAGAAATGAAAAGGTGGCCTACGGGAGATATCTTGAGACCATTTATCAATGTATTACAGGTTATGATGACTTTGATATCCTGGGTCACTTTGACTATATAACAAGATACTCCCCCTATTTGAATAAATCTCTAACAATGAAAGAGTATGGAGATTATTTAGACCCTATTTTAAGGCACCTGGCTTATAGAGGTAAAGCACTTGAGATTAATACCAATACATACAGGGTAAGAAACGGGTCATCTCCGGTGCTGGATAATGCTGTTATCAGGCATTTCAGGCAGATTGGCGGAGAGTTAGTAACTCTTGGGTCAGATGCCCATGACTATCAAAGGGTTGGCGAAGGGCTTGAGGAGGCAGCCAGATTGCTTATCTCTGAAGGATACAGATATACCGCATATTTTGCAGAGAGAAAGGCTGTGTTAGTCCCGTTAGCTATTTAATTCCATTTCTTTTCTTATAATCTTTCCACCTTCCTGATATCTTAAGGTATCTGATAAACTGCTCTTTATCCAGAATCTTTTCAAAAGCTTCTTCTGTCTTTTGTCCCCATTTTTTCTGTGCGTTAAAATAGGTGTCTCTTGACTGTAGTCCTGCTTTTTTCATCTCCTCAATTTCGTTTGTAAGAGCCTGAAAGTTATATTGAAGTATTGAATCAATATAGAAAAGCTGATGGTCTGCAAGTTTAAGATCTCTTTGAAGTCTGTCTGCCTGTTCTGAGGCCATCTCCTGAGGAGTTTTCTGAGGCTCTTGTCCTAATGCAGAATAATTTGCAAAGAACAGAATTAGTGTTGATAACGACAGAAAAAGGGTGATTTTGCTCTTCATATTGCTAAGAAAATAATATTATCTTTGTAATCAGTGGATGCGTAAATATAACACAATCATTTGATAATATGAATAAATCAATCTTAACATCACTAGCTCTGTTAGCCTTTCTCTTAATACCGGGGAGAGGAGAGTCTTGTACTAATCTTTTGATTACCAAAGGAGCATCAAAGGACGGGTCTGTAATGGTAACATACTCTGCAGACTCTCATCAGCTTTATGGAGAACTCTACTTTAAGAAGGCAAATAACTTTGCTCCGGGTACAATGTTGAAAATATACGAGTGGGATACCGGAAAGTACCTGGGAGAGATTCCGCAGGCTGAGAGGACTTACTATACAGTAGGTAACATGAATGAGCACCAGGTTATAATCACAGAGACAACTTTTGGGGGGAGGGAGCTTGATGATCCTCACGGAATTATGGATTACGGTTCATTGATTTATGTAACTCTTCAGAGAGCAAAAAGTGCTCGTGAAGCCATAAAGATTATGACTGATCTTGTAAAGGAGCACGGCTACTACTCTTCCGGAGAATCATTCTCAATTGCGGATAAAAACGAGGTTTGGATTCTTGAGATGATTGGGAAGGGAGTTAAGATGGAAAATGGAAAAAATCTAAATAAAGGTGCTGTATGGGTAGCCGTTAGGATACCGGACGGATATGTATCTGCACATGCGAATCAGGCCAGAATTACAACTTTCCCTTTAAATGATTCTGAAAACTGTGTTTATGCACCGGATGTAATCTCTTTCGCAAAAGAGATGGGATGGTATAAAGGTGCTGATAAAGATTTCAGTTTCTCTGATACCTATGCTCCTCTTGATTTTGGTGCAATGCGCGGTTGTGAGGCCAGAGTCTGGGCAGCATTTAACATTATGGGAAAAGGGATGATTGGTGACAAACCTTATACACATTATCTTGACTATGCAATGGGACATAATGCAAAGAACAGAATGCCCCTTTACATTAAGCCCGCTGAGAAGCTCACGGTTAAAATGGTTGCTGATGTAATGAGAGATCATTATGAGGGAACAGAACTTGATATGACAAAAGATATCGGAGCGGGCGGCCACGCTCTTCCTTATCGCTGGAGGCCAATGGGATTTGAAGTAGATGGTGCCAGATATACAAATGAAAGAGCTATTGCTACACAACAAACAGGGTTCTGGCTGCTTGGACAGGCGCGCAGCTGGCTGCCTGACGAGGTTGGAGGTATCTTCTGGTTTGGCGTTGACGACGCAGCAACATCTGCACTTACTCCTATCTATTCAAGTTCACTGAGAGTCCCTGAGTGCTTCAGAACTGGTAACGGAAATATGACTACATATTCACCTACCTCTGCATTCTGGATATTTAACAGAGTGGCTCAGTTTGCGTATCTTCTTTATGACAGAATTCATCCTGAGGTTAAAAAAGTTGCAGACAAACACGAACTTGACGCAATGGAGCGTACAGCAGCCATTGATGCTGCTGCTATGGAGCTTTACAAACAATCTCCAGAGAAGGCTCGTGAATTTCTGACAGACTACTCTGTAAGAACTGCACAGGATCTTTTTGATAAATGGGTTGCCCTTGATCAGTATCTTCTGGTTAAGTTTATGGATGGCAATATAAAGAAACAGGATGCAAATGGCTGCTTTATTGATAATGGTAATGGCAAGAATATTCCGGCATCACCATCACAGCCGGGCTATTCCGATATTTGGAAAAGAGCAGTAAAAGAGAGTGCTGGAGAGAGGCTTAAAACGAAGTAAAAAAGAGTCCCTGGAAAAAAACAACCCTCGCCTCAAGCGGGGGTTTTGCTGAACTAGCTCAGTTGGTAGAGCAGCTCATTCGTAATGAGCAGGTCGGGGGTTCAACTCCCCCGTTCAGCTCTGATTTTATTTAGTCTCCCTGTTAACTCCTCTCCAAGTGCTGTTTTGTCATCTATGTGCTGTAAAACTGCCGCAACAAAGGGATTTTTCTCAAAGCCCCCTCTAACCTGTTCAAAGTCCATAAGCCTCTCTTCGTTGTTTCCATCGGCACCAAATCCTGTCATTGCATTTAGAGAGAATTCTTTACGCGCATCTTCGTAAACCATTCTGTCTAATCCAACTACCGCCTCCCTCCAATCAAGGACAATCTCACGGACTTGTTCTGCGGTAATTTCTTCCGGATCAATTTCATAGAACTCTTTGATTTTTGAATGGGCCCATGTCCACTCGTAGTAGTAGTAGTTTGAATGGAGATTCTCTATGAATTCATTTATATCTCTTAATTTACAAATACTCTTGTCCTCAATACCATTCATCAGGTGCTCAATCTCACTTCTGGGAGCGATGAGGCCGGATATATCCACCCATTCGCCAAGTCCAATATTAGTATCGGGTTTTAGCCTTTCACGGATAGATTGTTCATTTGAGAATTCTATACCCTCAAGCCTTTTGATTATTGAGTTCCCGAGGAATTTCCGGATAGCAATCTCATAATATTTAATACCATTTACCAATGAGCTGTTTTTAATCTTTGTGCTTTTGTAAGAATAGAGGTCTGTTGTCTCTCCGGATACTCTTCTAAGCTCAAGGAGGAGTTCGCGGCCGTTTATCATCTTCTGAATGGTAAAAGGGCTTAAGAGATTGTAATTGATCTGATCAAATTTTACTGGATCTTTTCTTCGGTCTCTTTTAGGCCACTTCTGGGCATCTCTGATAGTCCCGACGCTCCTCAGGTTAACACCCGGAATAAGGTGTGTTGTATTATCCTTCTCGATCAGGTAGGAGAATGGGAGAGATGTAGTGTCGGTGTTGTTAACATGTCTGCCCATAACAAGCGAAAATGCTCCAATTCTGGCTGGCCACAAAATGTAAGAGTCAGAAGTTGTTTTTGCACCCCTCTCAAGGATTCCCTGATGGATTGGGCCGAGTTTGTACATATGGTTACTTTGATTTGATCCCGATCCTGCATTCATAAATGAGAACATACCGGCAATAAGAAGACTGCTTTTATGATGGCTGACAGTATACGGACCAGCAAACACAGAGCAAGCCTCTCCGTTTTCTCCATGGCAATTTGAGAAGAAAAGTGTATCACTTGCCGAATAACCTCTTCCCAATATTGTGCTTTGACCGACAAAACATTTGCTTATTGTGGCTCCGCTATCCAAATGCGCTCCTGAGGAGATTATAAAATCCTCACAACTCACGCCATATCCAATGTAAACAGGATCCTCCATACAACTGTTAATGCTGCCGTTAACAAGGTGTGGAGCCCCCTCTATTGTAGCTCCGTCTCCAATAATAACATTTTTAATGTTCCCGGTATTGCTGATCTTAACCCCTTTACCAATTTTTCCTCTATCTGAAGAGTGCTTTAATGCGTAGTATTTTACAAGCTCCTTCATTCTTTTTATCAATTCAGGTCTGTGTCTGTAAAGGGCCATGATATAAGCAAAGTGTGCGCTTAGCTTGTTGTTTATAGGCACCTCCCTTCCTCCGGTCTCGTTAAGTACAGAGACCTCCACCCCATTTCCAAATGAAGTAAAGCAATCTACAAGAATCCTGTCTGCATTCTCAATTATGCAATCCGGACCAATGTCATAATTTGCAATGTAGTTATGGATATTCTCAATACATGTGTTATTGCCAACGCAAACATTATGGAGTTTAGCGTGGCAAATACCGGATTGAATCTTAACTCCGCCTGGTAATTCAAAGACCGAATCAAACAGGCCAAGCCTTATTTCACCTGAGAACGAAGCGTCCCAAACCCTGTCAGGCCTAAAATCGGGATGGACGAAAATCTTTGCCCAGTCTTGCGAATGGCAGCGTTGCAATTTGAGCTGCCTTATTTCTTGTTCGTTAACTCTTCTGTAGTTTTCCATACTCTAAATTAGATAAAAAATCTTCTATATTTGTAAAAATTAAGAGAATGCAGTACAAAGAAATAATTGAAAGAATTTATAAAGAGCTACAAGATTATACCGGACATGGTAAGGTGGCTGATTATATTCCCGCACTTTCAAAGGTAATTCCTGATAATTACGGGATATCTGTTGCAACACTTGATGGTGAGAACTTTTCAATAGGCGATGTTGAAAAAAGGTTTACAATTCAGAGTATTTCAAAGGTATTTACACTGGCAATGGTGAGCAGGCATCTGGGTGATAAATTGTGGGAGATTGTAGGAAGAGAGCCATCAGGAACAGCTTTTAACTCTCTTATCCAACTTGAGCAAGAGAGGGGGATTCCAAGAAATCCATTTATTAATGCAGGTGCTCTTGTGATAACAGACAGATTGATTTCTCTCTATAAAAATCCTAAAGATGATATCCTGGAGTTTGTAAGGGAACTTAGCGGTAATGGATATCTCTCCTATAACAAAGAGGTAGCTATCTCTGAGATAGAACATTCACATAGAAACCTTGCTCTTGCAAATTTTGTGAAAAGCTTTGGTAACCTTGTTAATGACCCTGTTAAAGTAATTGATACATATTGCCACCATTGTTCTCTAAGTATGAATACAAATGAATTGGCAACATCTTTTCTGTTTCTGGCAAACGGAGGTATTATACCATCTTCAGAGCAGAGAGTTTGCGGGGCAAGAAGTGCAAAAAGATTAAATGCATTAATGTTAACTTGTGGTCTGTACAATGAATCAGGGGACTTTGCCTACCGGGTGGGACTTCCGGGCAAAAGCGGTGTTGGCGGAGGGGTTGTTGCAGTTATTCCCGGCAAACTTTCTATTGCAGTATGGAGTCCGGAACTTAACAAAAATGGTAATTCATACAGAGGGATTGAGACCCTTGAGAGATTTACAACATATCTTGGAATATCTGTATTTTAGAAATTTAATTATTATGAAACGATACTTACACTCTTTTGCAATTTTTTTACTGGCTCTGTTTTTTACGAATTTTGCACATGCCCAGCTTAAAAAGCAGCTAACTGTTGATGATATTGTGAAATGGAACAGAATATCAGATAAGAAGATATCTGATGACGGCAGATATGTTTTTGTATTAACAGAGCCCTGGAAAGGAACATCTAGTGCAAATCTTCTTGACAACAGAGGAAATTCTCTCTTCTCCGCAGACTCCGTAAGATCTGCTGATTTTACATCAGGGGGTGAGTTCCTTATACTTAACAGAGCCGGAAAAAAGGCAGAATCTTTGATTTTATTCAATATCAAAAATGGGACAAAAGAGATAATAGATTCTATCTCAAAATTCTCAATAATGAAAGATTGGGGTCCATGGCTTTTGTTTACAAAAAAGGACTCAACACTCATATCTTTAAATCTCGCAAACAATAATAGGGCTGAGTTTGGGAAAGTGAAAGAGTGGACACCCGCTGAAAAATCGACAATAATACTGGCAGTTCAGGGAGATAGTATTGTGGTTATCAATCCCTCTGCAAATACAAAGATTGTAGCAGGGAGCGCTAAAAACACAAAGAGACTTGCATTGTCAAAAGATGGTGACTACTTTGCCTGGCTTAGTAAGGGTGAAATTACAATCCAGTCTCAAAGTGGAGTAATCAAAAAAATTTCAAGCGGAGAATCTTCTCTGCCACAGGGGTGGAGAGTGCCGGATAATTCGCAGCTATACTTTTCTGAGAGTGGCGCTAAGCTCTATTTTGGAACTGCACCGGCAGAGAGAAAAAGAGATAGTTCTGCCGTAAAAGGTGAATGGCCAGGAGTGCAGGTCTGGAATTGGAAAGAGGGAACTCAGTTTACTGCTCAGGTAGTTGAAAAAGAGAGAGAAAAAAAGAGAACATTTCTTGCAGTTTACGATATAAAATCATCCTCTCTGGTCCAACTGTCTACTCCTTCTAATGAAAGGGTTGTAACATCAGACAAAGGCGACGGAGAGTGGGCTCTCTCTTTATCAGACAATAAATACAGACTTGAAGAGATGTGGACAGGAAGGAGTAAATATGATGTCCATATTATTAATACTGTTTCGGACAGGTCTGTTCCTGTTGCAAGAGAGGTTAACGGAAACCCGATGATTTCGCCAAAAGGTAACTGGGTAATATGGTACAGTTTCCCGGATAGCTCCTGGTATGCCTGGTCAGTGAAATCAATGACCGGACAATTTATTACCACTCCTTCTCTGCTTCCTGTTCACGATGAAGACAATGATGTTCCCGACTGGCCTTCTGCTTACGGAGTTGCGGGATGGAATGAGGATGAAAGTGCTTTGTATTTATACGATAAATATGATATTTGGCGTGTTGATCCTCTTTCATTAGGCAAACCTTTGAGGATTACAGAGAATGGAAGGGAGTCAGGGATAACTTACAGAGTAGAGAAGACAGAGAGTACTAGAGATTTCATTGATGAGAAGGGGGATCTTATATTATCTGTTTTTGATAATAAAACTAAAGAGAGTGGATACTCGAAAATTGCCCCTGGTTTTAAAAAGGGACCTCAATTATTAGTAAAAGGCCCTTTCAGTTTCTCCGGTCTGTTAAAGGCTAAGAACTCCAAAGATATTATATATACCAGGGAGAATTATGAGACCTCTCCTGATGTTTATTTAACAGATATCTCATTTAAAAAAGAGCAAAAAATAACAAACATTAATCCTCAGCAAAATGATTTTCTCTGGGGAAGGGCAGAATTGGTAAGCTGGACATCTCTTGACGGGATAAAACTTGAGGGTGTTGTATATAAGCCTGCAGACTTTGACCCAAATAAAAAATATCCTCTTATTGTTAATTTTTACGAAAAAAACTCATCCTCTCTTTACAGTTACAGAACTCCGGAGGCTCACAGATCTACTGTTGATTACCATATGTATAACAGTCATGGATATGTGGTATTCAATCCCGATATTGTTTACAGAGACGGCTATCCCGGAGAGAGTGGATTTAATTGTATAATGCCGGGAATCTCTTCATTAGTCCAGCAAGGATGGGTAGAGGAAAAGGCAATTGGAGCTCAGGGACATAGCTGGGGAGGTTATCAGGTTGCATATCTGGCTACAAGAACAAGCATTTTTGCTGCTATTGAGAGCGGTGCCCCGGTAGTTAATATGTTTAGTGCTTATGGAGGAATCAGGTGGGGTACAGGGTTAAACAGATCTTTTCAGTACGAGCATCAGCAAAGCAGAATCGGAGCAACTCCATGGGAGGCTCATCAGAGGTACATTGAGAATTCTCCGCTATTTGCTATGGATAAGGTTACAACACCAATCCTGATTATGCATAATGATCAGGATGGGCATGTTCCGTGGTACCAGGGTATTGAATATTTCGTGGCACTAAAAAGATTACAAAAACCTGTATGGCTTCTGAACTATTCAGGAGAGGTTCACTGGCCCCAGAAGATTCAGAATAAAATGGATTTCCAGATAAGAATGCTTCAGTTTTTTGACCACTATCTTCGGGGGAAGGATGCCCCTAAGTGGATGAAGGATGGTATCTCTGCAATTGACTTGGATTATGAACTTGGATATTGATTAATAGCAAATAATTTTTATCTTTGTTAAAGATCAAAAGAGTAAGTTATGGAAGTTCATTTTCCCAAAAAACTTGTTCTCCCACTTATCATCCTTCTGGGTGCAGTAATTGGTGTATTTTTCTATCTCCTCTATGTTGCCAGGATGCCATCCTATCTCTCTGACGACCCGTCGGCCTGCGTAAACTGTCATATAATGGCTCCGTACTATCAGAGTTGGCAAAAGAGTTCTCACCAGGCCTGGACAACCTGCAACGAGTGTCATGTTCCTCAGGACAACTTTGTCAGGGGTTATGCATTTAAAGCAAAGGACGGACTATATCACGCTGCAGTTTTTACAGCGAGAATGGAGCCTCAGGTGATAAGACCTCGCGACGAGAGTTATGGCGTAATAATGGAGAACTGTATAAGATGCCATACTCAGCTTAATCAGGAGTTTGTAAATACAGGTATGCTAAGTTATGCCGATACTCAGAAGGGTATGGGAAAGGCTTGCTGGGACTGTCACCGGGAGGTTCCTCACGGACGCATATCAAACCTTGCAATGAGTCCAAATGCAATTGTTCCTCTTCCTGAATCTCCTGTTCCTCAATGGTTAAAAGACATAATGAAATAAAGCCTATAATATGAAATTCTATGAAAAACACAAAGGAATCCTGTTGTGGATCCTTTTCGGAGGTACGATAGTAGTCGTATTTCTGCTTGGTTTGCTGGCTGCCTCTGTAAATGAGAGGAGGGCAGAGATTGCAACCCTTTTTGCTAATAAGAGAGTTGAGATTACAGGTATTGAGTCCAGAAGTTCAATCTGGGGAGAGAACTATCCTAGGGAGTACGAAACCTGGAAAAAAACAGCCGATTCTACTTTTGAGAGCAAACATCATGGTAATCATTTTCAGGATGTTCTGGAAGAGAGACCTGAGATGGTTGTGCTGTGGGCCGGTTATGCTTTTTCAATGGATTATTCAGCACCCAGAGGGCACTCAAACGCAATAAAGGATATTCATAATACCCTGAGAACAGGTTCTCCAATGACAGCTGATGAGGGCCCTCAGCCGGCTACCTGCTGGAGCTGTAAAAGTCCTGATGTGCCAAGAATGATGGCAGAAGTGGGCATTGAGGAGTTTTACAAGAACAAGTGGGCCGCTTATGGACACGAGGTTGTAAATCCTATTGGATGTGCAGATTGTCATAACCCTCAGAATATGAATATCAATATCTCCCGTCCTGCTCTTGCTGAGGCATTTGAAAGACAGGGGAAAGATATATCAAAGTCAACAATACAGGATCTTCGCTCTCTCGCTTGCGCTCAATGTCATGTTGAGTATTATTTCAAGGGAGATGGCAAATATCTTACATTCCCTTGGGATAAAGGTATGACAGTTGAGGCAATGGAGGAGTATTATGATGAATATGGATTCACGGACTGGACTCATAAACTCAGCAAAGCTCCTATGCTTAAAGCTCAGCACCCGGATTACGAATTATTCCAGCTGGGACCACACGCTCAGAGGGGACTCTCTTGTGCAGACTGCCATATGCCATACAAGACAGATGGAGCTATAAAGTATAGTGACCACCAGCTTGTATCGCCTCTTATGAATATTGATCGTACATGCCAGAGCTGTCACAGAGACAGTAAGGAAAATCTGATGAAGTATGTGTATGAATATCAGGACAAGGCACTGGAAATACGAAACAGGGTTGAGGCAGAGCTTTCAAAAGCTCATATTGGAGCTAAATATGCATGGGATAATGGTGCAAACGAGAAGCAGATGGAGCCGGTGCTTAAACTTCTAAGATCTGCACAATGGAGGTGGGATTTTGCTGTAGCATCACACGGAGCATCCTTCCATGCACCTGTTGAAACACAGAGAATCCTTGCACACTCTCTTGATAAGAGCTATCAGGCTCAGCTAGAGATACAAAAAGTGCTTTCGGCTATTGGTGTAAAAGGAGAGTTCCCTATGCCGGACATCTCAACCAAGGCAAAAGCACAGGAGTATATCGGCCTTGATATGAAGACACTCCACGCAAATAAAGATAAATTCAAATCTGAAATTATTCCTCAATGGGTAGCCAAAGCAAAGGAAAACAAGAGACTGCTCTAGTTGAAATAATTATAATATCTGCCGTGACAATTGCAGGGTTCGCCCTGCAATTTGTCATTGGTCCCCTTGATTTTGGGATTCTCTCTTTTCCTGTAAATCTTGTATTGGGAATATTACTTCTTCTGCTGATACCTTTTAAGTTTCCCAAACCAATTCGAAAGTTTGGCTCGGGAAAGGTATCTGTTATCCTCCTGGTCCTGGTTACTTTAATGGCTATCTATATGGGTCTGGTACCGGGGAATGATGTAAAGCACTCGTGGCCGTTTGCATTAGTATACCTGATGTGTATGATAAATCTTGCTCTTGCCATTGGTAAAAGAGTAAGGAGATTCAGTATTAAAAAGGATTATGGTTTTATGCTAAACCACGTGGGGTTGCTTTTATTTCTTTTTGCCGCAGGGCCGGGTTCAGGAGATATGCAGCGGTGGTTTATGACAGTTGCCGAGGGTAGTACTGAGTGGAGAGGAGAGAGAGGTGGAGTTAAGGAGCCTGTTGAGCTACCGGTTGCAATAACTCTGCTTGATTTTAGGATGTCTGAATATCCACCTAAGATAGCTATTGTTGATAAAACAACAGGGGAATCTCAGCCGGTTAAAAGAGCTGTTTTTGTTGAGGCTGTGGAGGGCGAATCAGGGATAATTTCAGGATGGAGGATTAATATTGACACGTTTAAGTATCCTCCTATGATGGCTCCTGTTGCTTCAATTACTGCAGAGAGAGTCTCTGATGGCAGGGTACTTAAAGGAAAAGTAAGTTGCGGTAACCATTTTCAGCAATTTATCATACTTGATATAGATGAGAGATACTGTTTTGCAATGACCTATCCTGAACCTGAAAAATTCTCTTCTCAGGTAGAGGTTTTTACAAAGGATGGAAAGGAGAAAAGAGATGTTATAGAGGTTAATAATCCCCTTTCAATAGGTGGGTGGAATATATACCAATACTCTTATGATACCGGTAAAGGGAGAGATTCAAATATATCAATTTTTGAACTGGTATACGACCCTTGGCTCATAGCCTCCTATATTGGTATTGCTATGGTTATGCTGGGGTCTGTTACCCTTTTATTCAAGGGAGGAAAAAGAGAATGAGCTGGAATGAATTTATATATTTTGCGATAGGTTCTCTTGTTTTATGGACATTGGGGACAGTTGCTATTTACAGATTTAAGAGAAGCTTGTACGGAGAGCTTCTGATTGTTGGCGGTCTTGTGCTTTTTTCACTCTTTATTGCCCTCTTGTGGAACTATGTTAATCATCCTCCTTTAAGAACAATGGGAGAAACCAGATTGTGGTATTCACTCTTCCTTGTTTTTGTTGGCTATGTTACATATAAGAGGTGGCATTACAAGTGGCTTATGGCATACAGCGTATTGGTTTCAGCTGTTTTTATTTTTGTAAATCTCTTAAAACCTGAAATACACGGAACAAATCTGATGCCTGCTCTTCAGAGTCTCTGGTTTGTACCCCATGTGACTGTGTATATTCTCTCCTATGCAATGATGGGTGCTGCTACAATCGCATCAATAATAACCTTGAGTTCCGGAAGTAGAAGGGAGAAAGAGTTGCTCCCATTAATAGATAATCTTGTTTATATAGGCTTTGGCTTTCTTGTGCTTGGTATGCTTATGGGAGCTGTCTGGGCAAAGGAGGCATGGGGTGACTACTGGACCTGGGATCCTAAAGAGGTTTGGGCATTCATAACAGCATCGGCCTATCTGGTCTACATGCACGCACATTATGCAAAAATATCCAGAAGAGATGCGCTGTGGATTCTTCCGATAGCCTTTGTACTTCTTATGATTACCTGGTTAGGGGTAAATTATCTGCCTGCAGCACAGGGAAGTATACACACATACTAAGATTATCTAAAATATTTGTTTGGAAGGTATTTAAATTTTAACCTACATTTGCGTCGTTACATAAAGAGATGAGAAGAAACTCAAATATCCATTCAATCCATCATCATCACCTGTTCTTAAGCGGCGGGCCGAGTGGTTATTGCGGATATATGAGTTAAACGAATTATATTTAATTACCTGGAGGGCTTGCCAATCGGCAAGCCCTCTTTTTTTATTTACCATTATGATAAGATTGGCTGTTCAGGCAAAAGGAAGATTAAGCGAAGAGACTACTCTGTTATTGCACGAGTGTGGTCTCACAATTGATCAGAGTAAACGGAAACTTCTGGCTAAATGCGAAGATTTTCCGTTAGAATTAATTTATCTGAGGGATGATGATATCCCCGGTGCTGTCTCCACAGGAGTTGCAGATGCAGGAATTGTAGGGATGAACGAAGTTGTTGAAAAGGGTTTTGACCTTGAGATTATTCACAAAATGGGATTTGGGAAATGCCGGATATCCCTTGCCATACCCAAAGGGGAGGAGTATACCGGTATTGATTGGTTTTCTGGTCGCAGGGTGGCAACTTCATATCCTATTATACTTGACAGGTATTTCAGGGAGAATGGTGTTAAAGCTGATATACATCAAATTGCAGGATCTGTAGAGGTTGCCCCCTCTGTTGGAATGGCAGATGCAATATTTGATATTGTAAGTTCCGGAGGAACATTAATTTCAAATGGATTAAAAGAGGTTGAAAGGGTCTTCAATTCTGAGGCTGTTTTTGTTGTTAACAAGGCCCTGTCGTCAGAAAAAGAGATTATTGTAAAGCAGTTGATTTCCAGATTTCAGTCTGTTGAAAGAAGCAGGGGGATGAAATATCTGCTTATGAACCTTCCTCAGGAGATGGTTGAAGAGGTTTCCGTACTTATGCCCGGTATGAGAAGCCCAACAATACTTCCGCTTGCTCAGAAGGGATGGTGCTCCATGCATGTAGTTGTTAAAGAGAGGGAGATTTGGCCCAATCTGGAGAGACTTAAGTCTTTGGGTGCAGAGGGCATTTTAGTTTTATCACTTGAAAAAATGATGTTATGACAGAAATAATTTATTATCCGGACTTAGAATTAAGAAAGAGAATTCTGGCTCGCCCTTTCGCAGATGACTCTGCAACTGAATCGGCAGTGAATGAAATTGTTAGAGATGTAAAAAGGGGTGGAGACAAATCACTTCTGCGCTATGCTAAAATACTGGACGGAGTCGCTCTTGAATCTCTTTATGTCTCAAAAGAGGAGATAGAAAACAGCGAATTTTTAGTAAGCTCAGAAGTCAAGGAGGCTATAACTAATGCAGCCATTAATATTTCAAAATTTCATAAAGCACAGATTGCGCAGGATACAGATATAGAGACATCACCCGGTGTAAGATGCATTCTGAGAAGGAGTGCTATTGACAGAGTTGGACTATATATTCCCGGAGGAACTGCCCCTCTTTTTTCCACACTGTTAATGCTGGCTATTCCTGCAAAAATTGCGGGTTGTAAGGATATTACCATTTTTACTCCTCCATCTAAGGATGGATCGGTAAATAATCTTATTCTTTATTCAGCAAAGGTAGTGGGCGTTAATAGGATAATAAAGGCCGGAGGAGCTCAGGCAATTGCGGCAATGGCATATGGGACCGAGAGTATTGTTCCCTGCAATAAAATATTTGGACCTGGTAACAGATATGTCTCTATAGCAAAGCAAATTGTAAGCAAGGATGTCTCAATTGATATGTTTGCGGGACCATCTGAATTAATGGTAATTGCAGATAACACTGCAAACTCATCTTTCATTGCAGCTGACTTGCTCTCCCAGGCTGAGCATGGAGGTGACTCTCAGGTATTTTTGATATCAACATCAGAAGACCTTGCTGTTAAGTGCAGAGAAGAGGTTATTAATCAGCTGGAGAATTTGCCCAGAAAGAGGGAGCTTGAGGGAGCTCTTCTAAAAAGCAGAATTATTGTTGTCAGGTCAATAATGGATGCTGTTGAAATAGCCAATGTTTACGCCCCGGAGCATTTAATTGTAGCTGCAGAGAATCCATGGGAAATTGTAAATAATGTCTATTCAGCAGGAAGCATTTTTATTGGCAACTACTCTCCTGAGAGTGCGGGGGATTACGCATCAGGCACAAATCATACTCTACCTACAGGTGGATGGGCCCATTCAAAAGGGGGCGTTACAACAGATAGTTTTTGCAGATCATTCACAATTCAGGAAATTACAAAAATTGGGCTTCAAGGATTGTCAGACACAATTCAAACAATGGCGAAGTCTGAAGGGCTGGATGCTCACGCAAATGCTGTAAAAATAAGGATGGAGGAAAATTGCAATGAAGATTGAGAATCTGGTCAGAAAAAATATTGCAGAAATAGTACCCTATTCTGCCTCAAGAGATGAGTGCACATTGAGGAGCAAAATCTTGCTTGATGCAAACGAAAACCCATATGACAGCGGTTTCAACAGATATCCGGATATATATAGCACCAGGCTAAAGAGAGTTTTTTCCGGGATTATTGATGTCTCCCCTCGTAATTTGTTTGCGGGAAATGGAAGTGATGAGGTTATTGATTTATTAATACGAGTTTTTTGCGAACCCGGCAGAGATAGTATAATATGTTTGACGCCTTCGTATGGGATGTATAAAACTTCGGCAATAATAAATGGAGTAAAATGTTTAGAGATACCTTTAAACGATGATTTTTCTCTCAATCCCGGCAGAGTTTTAGGTTCGGTTTCTGAGACTACAAAAATAATTTTTCTATGCTCTCCCAATAATCCAACGGGCAATAACCTGGAATGTCAAGATGTTAAACAAATAATTAAAGATTTTAATGGAATTGTTGTAGTTGACGAGGCGTATATAGATTTCTCTTCAGAAAGAGGGTTTGCATCAGATGTTGAAGAGTTTGAAAATTTAGTTGTCCTGAGAACATTATCGAAGGCTTGGGGTATGGCCGGAATAAGGGTGGGATTTGCTGTTGCATCAGAAGTAATTATAAAATTGCTTAATAAAATTAAGTTCCCGTATAATGTTAACATATTAAGTCAGGACAAGGCTGTTGAATTACTTACAAGAGGTAACTTAAAGCAGGTTGAGGCGATTATTCTGGAGAGAGAGAGGTTGCTAAGTGTATTGGCTACTTTACCAGATATTTACCAGGTATACCCGTCACAAGCAAATTTCCTGCTTGTTAAATTCAGAGATAACAGAAAAGTATACTCAAATCTACTTGAAAAAGGGATTGTGGTCAGAGATCTGTCATTACTAAAGGGGTGTGAAGATACTCTCAGAATCTCAATTGGGACTAAAAGTGATAATGATCTTTTGATAGACCTCCTTCAAGGTTGCAACGATTATATGCCTGTAAATTTTATTGAAAAGGTAAGGAGTACAAAAGAGACAATGATCTCTCTCAGAATTGATCCAAAAGGGAGAACAGAAAATGAGATAACCTCCGGAATTCCATTTATTGATCATATGTTAGAGCAGATTCCGGTTCACGCCGGATTCTCAATGAGACTTATTGCAGAGGGTGATTTACAGAACGGACCTCACCATACAATAGAGGATATCGCTATTGTATTGGGAGATTCGCTTTATGAATTTTTATCATCAGAAAAAAGCAATAACAGATATGGTTTTGCATTGCCAATGGACGATTCGGGAGCTAATGTGATGATTGATTTTGGACGGAGAGCTTTTCTTCGCTGGGATGTTGCCTTTCCGGTTCCATTTATTGAGGGAATTGAATCAGATATGTTCAGACATTTTTTTGATACTCTCTCAAAAGCTATGAAGGCATCAATTCATATTCAGGCCAGCGGATTAAATGGCCATCATATTATAGAGTCTGTCTTTAAGGCCTTTGCAAAATCTTTAGCGATGGTGCTGAATGACACATCTGATACATTAAAACTTAAAAGCAGCAAGGGGGTATTATGACAGCTATAATAGATTATGGTTCCGGAAATCTGTTTTCTCTGGGAGCTGCGTTAAAGAGGCTGGGTGAGGAATATATTATAACCTCAGAAGAATCGGAAATTCTCTCTGCAAACAGGATAATCTTACCTGGAGTAGGTGAGGCCTCCGGATTGATACCAACAATAATCGGCAGAGATATTGACTCGGTTATAAGAAAATCAAATATGCCGGTTCTTGGAATATGTATAGGCATGCAGCTTTTGTGCAATTTTAGTGAAGAGGGAGAGACTGAGTGTCTTGACTATTTCAACACCAGGGTAAGCAGACTTCAAGCAAAGTCTGTAAAAGTACCTCATATGGGATGGAACAGAGTAAATTCGCTATCCGGACCTCTTTTTAAAGGAGTTGCAGAGGGAGAGTGGTTTTATTTTATCCACTCGTATGCCCCTGAATTGTGCAATGAGACATCTTCAGTCACGGAACACGGAGTAATATTCTCCTCTTCACTATTTTCCGGCCGGTTCTTTGGTACCCAATTCCATCCGGAAAAGAGTGGAGAGGCAGGTGAAAGACTCCTAAGAAACTTCATTAACCTATAAAATATCAAATATCAGATTATGAAATCGATGGAAATTATTCCGGCAATGGATTTAATAGCAGGAGAGTGCGTGAGATTGGAAATGGGAAATTATTCGAGGAAGAAGATCTATGAAAGAGATCCTTTAAAGCAAGCGGTGAAGTTTGAAAAAATGGGTTTTAAAACTTTGCATATGGTTGATCTGGACGGAGCAAAGGGTAGCGAGCCGGTGAATTTAGAACTCCTTGAAAAGATAGTATCAAAAACCTCTTTAGCAGTTCAATTTGGAGGAGGAATCAAATCAGTTAAGTCTGCAGAGAGAGCTTTCTCAGCTGGTGCTAAAAGGGTAATTGCAGGTAGTATATCAGTAACGAATCCTGAAGTTGTAAACGAAATGATTGCAAAGTTTGGGAAAGATAAAATTGTCCTTGGAGTTGATCTTTATGAAGAAAAAATTGCGATAAACGGATGGCTTGACAGAGTAGACAATAACTTTATGGAGTTAGTCTCATATTATGTTAACAGGGGAATTGGCAGTATAGTCTGTACCGATATTGCAAAGGATGGAATGATGAAGGGTCCGTCAGTAAATCTTTATCAGAAACTAACAAAAGAGTTCCCTGAATTAACAGTAATCGCCTCCGGAGGAATCTCATCTGTTGAGGATCTTGAGTTGCTTTCCGGTATAAATATTAAAGGGGTTATTGTTGGTAAAGCCCTATATGAAGAAGTAATAACAGATAATCAAATTAAAAAATGGTTGCAAAACGAATAATACCCTGTCTTGATGTTCTCAATGGGGCTACAGTAAAAGGGATTAACTTTTTAAATCTGCGAAAGGTTGGAGACCCTGTTGAAATGGGAAAATTTTATGCTGATGAAGGGGCTGATGAGTTGGTTTATCTGGACATAAACGCATCATACCAGGGCCGTGGAGCATTTAGAAAACTGGTAAGCCGTATTGCATCAGGAATAAACATTCCATTCACTGTAGGCGGAGGTATCGCTTCGTTGGAGGATGCACGGGCTCTGCTGGATTATGGAGCCGATAAGGTGTCAATCAATACATCGGCACTGGATAATCCGGGTCTTATAGATGATATTGCCGGTAAATTCGGATCCCAGTTTGTGGTTGTAGCAATTGATGCTTTAGAGGTGGACGGGGTATGGAGAGTGATGAAAATGGGTGGCAGATATACGGCAGAGAGAGAGCTGTTTGAGTGGGCAAATGAGGCATGTGAAAGGGGGGCTGGTGAGATTCTGTTCACTTCTATCGGGAATGATGGTACTTGCAGAGGCTTTGCCTGTAGTACAATTGCAAAACTAAGTTCCAGACTACCGGTTCCTGTAATAGCATCGGGAGGGGCCGGCACAGAGGAGCATTTTGCAGATGTTTTCAATTATGGATATGCCGATGCAGCATTGGCGGCATCTGTTTTCCACAGTGGAGCCATTTCAATAGGTTCTCTTAAGAGATATATGGAAGATAAGGGTATTAATGTAAGAATATAATATTGATAATAGTGATGAATAAAATTGATAAGGACAAGATATTTATTGATAATTCTGTGCTTGTTCCGGCAATAATTCAAGATGATAAAACATTAAAAGTATTAATGCTGGGTTACATGAACAGAGAATCATTTGAATACACAGAGCAAAAAGGTCTGGTGACATTTTTCAGCAGATCGCGTAATCGTTTATGGACCAAAGGTGAAACGAGTGGGAACTATCTTTATGTAAAAAGCATTGAGAGTGACTGTGATAATGATACCCTTTTGATAAGAGTTGATCCGGCAGGAGCAGTGTGTCACACAGGTTCGTTAAGTTGCTTTAACGATAATGCTTCTGAAGGTTTTATCGGGAAGTTGCAGAATCTTATTGCTGAACGACACAAAGAGATGCCACAAGATTCATATACCACATTTTTGTTCCAGAATGGGGAGGAAAAAATTGCAAAAAAACTGGGTGAGGAGGCTGTAGAGGTTGTTATTGAAGCTATTAAAGGAGATAAAAAAAGATTGGTATATGAGTCAGGAGATCTCATATACCACCTTTTAGTTTTGCTTGAATTCTATGGCCTCTCAATCAGAGATATAGAGAGTGAGCTTATAAGCCGTCACACAAAATAATGCAATGTAAGATCTAGAAAAGTCCTGTTATATTACCTTCATTGTCAATGTCAATGCGAACAGATGATGGCTCTTCAGGAAGTCCCGGCATTCTCATTATTTCCCCTGTAATAGGTACAAGAAAGCCAGCTCCTGCCGCAATCTCTATCTCTCTAACAGTGACAATAAAGTCTTTCGGCCTTCCTAGTAGCTCAGGGTTGTCAGAGAGTGATTTCTGAGTCTTTGCCATGCATATAGCAAGATCATTAAGTCCCAGCCTGTCAATCTTTGCAAGGTTTGCTTTTGCTTTTGCAGTATAGTCAACAGCCTCTGCCCCGTATATCTTTTTGGCAATAGTCTCAATTTTTTTCTCTACGCTCTCTTTTAAAGGATATAGTGGAAGGAAGTTAGGGCAGCAATCTTCGGCAGCATCAACTACCATTTTTGCAAGCTCTTCTGCTCCGGCACCACCTTTTGCCCAAACATCAATAATTGAAACAGGGATTTTTCTTTCTATACAGTAATTCTTGATAAAATCAAGCTCCTCCTGGGTGTCTGTGACAAATCTGTTGATTGCAACAACCGGTGCAAGGCTGAACAGCTTAATGTTCTCTACATGTTTCTGGAGATTTTCTATGCCTTTTGCCAAAGCAGCTACATCCGGCTCTTTAATCTCCTTAAGAGGTTTCCCGCCGTGATATTTAAGAGCCCTTACTGTTGCAACCAGAACAGCAGCATTTGGTGACAACTTTGCAGAGCGGCATTTTATATCCAGGAACTTCTCTGCACCAAGGTCAAACCCAAAGCCAGCCTCCGTTACAGTGTAGTCAGTAAGAGACATAGCAGTTTGAGTTGCAATCACAGAATTTGTACCCTGAGCGATGTTTGCAAAAGGTCCTCCGTGAATTATCGCAGGAGTGCCCTCTATTGTCTGTACAAGATTTGGTTTAATTGCATCTTTAAGAAGTGCTGCCATTGCTCCGTTTGCCTTAAGATCTCTTGCATAAACAGGCTTTTTGTCAAAAGTGAAGCCAATAAAGATATTGCCAAGCCTCTCTTTCAGATCCTCCCTGTCTTTTGCAAGACAAAGTATAGCCATTACTTCAGATGCCGCTGTGATATCAAACCCGGTCTCTCTTGGAATTCCATTTCCGGTTCCCCCCAATCCAACAACTATATCTCTCAAAGCTCTGTCATTCATGTCCATAACCCTTTTCCATGATATAGTTCTTGGGTCAAGGTTAAGGTTATTGTTTTTACTTTGAATATTGTTGTCAATAAGAGCAGAGAGAAGATTGTGAGCCTTCTCAATAGCGGCAAAGTCTCCGGTAAAGTGGAGATTAATATCTTCCATAGGAAGTACCTGAGAGTATCCTCCTCCTGTTGCTCCCCCTTTTATACCAAACACAGGGCCAAGAGAGGGCTCTCGTAATACAACAGTAGATTTTTTACCAATCCTGTTCAGCGCTTGGGAGAGGCCTATTGAAACAGTTGTCTTACCCTCTCCTGCCGGAGTGGGAGAGATGGCGGATACAAGAATCAGTTTGCCGAATTTGTTCCTGTCAATATATTTTAAAGGCAATTTTGCCTTATACTTGCCATAAAGCTCTAGGTCATCGGCATCTATTCCAAGCTTGGCAGCTATTTCACCAATAGGTTTTAACTTGATTGTGCGTGCAACTTCCTGATCAGTCATAATTGTAAATATTTGTAATTAAATACATAAGTTTTATATACTAACAAATATAATTTATTAAAGTTTCCTTTCAAAACGATATTTTTTTATCTTCGTGAACGAAGCCTTTTTTAATAGTTTATAAACAAGAAATAGAAATATGGCAACACTGGAAATTGAAGGAAAAGTTTTTGAAGTAGATGGAGATGGATTCCTCTCGGATCCATCTGTATGGAACGAACAGGTAGCAACTCTTTTTGCTAGATCTGACGGGATTGATAATTTAAACGAAAAGCACTGGGCAGTTGTTAATATTATCAGAAGGAATTTTGAGGAAAAGGGGAATGCTCCAATGATTAGAACCATATGTCAGGAGACCGGTCTTAAACTTCGGGAAATTTACGAACTCTTTCCTTTGGGACCAGCCAGGGGGGCATGCAGAATTGCCGGTTTACCCAAGCCGGATGGGTGTGTTTAACATCTGTATAATATGGATGTTTACAAACTAGTCTCGCTTATAGCAATTGCTATATGTTTAGCAATGTTGCTTTTTCAGCTCTTAAGATTGATTTCAGCAGGAAATCCTGTTGATTACTCTAAACCATCCGGAAGTATAAGGGATGGGGTAATTTACTCTTTTACCTCGGCTATGTCTCCTTTTGAAAAGGAGTCGGCCTTTATGCATTTACCAACATATGTTGCGGGTATAATTTTTCACATTGGGACATTCCTATCATTTCCTGTTTTATTGACACTTATCATTTATCCTAAAGCATTTATTGAAAGTGCCCTGCTCTCCTCTTTGGGTGGTGTGGTTTTTTCTGCAGGTGCAATTTCCGGCTTAGCGATATTGATAAAGAGGATTGTAAAAAAAGAGTTAAGATCAATCTCTGGTGCTGACGACTATATTTCCAATGCTATAACTACAGTAGCACAGGCACTCTCAGCTTTTGTTCTGTTAACAGGAGGCGGTTATCCATTGTATTATATAGCATTTTCTATCTTCCTGATCTGGATACCAATAGGGAAGACCAGACATCTGCTATATTTTTTCTATGCCAGATATCATTTAGGTGCATTTTATGGAAGAAGAGGGACTTGGCCTGTAAATCGGAATATCAATGAATAAGAAACCTGAGTTTAAACAAGTAGACAACAAACTTTTAACACACCTCAATGCTTGTGTGAAATGTGGTCTTTGTGCGGAGAGTTGTATGTTTTACAAAACATTTAAAGAGCCGGAATATATTCCTGCATCAAAAGTTGCATTGGTAAGTTCTGTTTACAGAAGGTACAATACACTATCTGGAAGGCTTATCCCCGGACTTGTGGGAGCAGAGGAGATGACTGATAAAATGGCAGAGAGAATGGTTGACCTGCTTTTTGGTGCCTGTACTATGTGCGGGAGATGTGTAAAGCATTGTTCTGTAGGTGTAGATATAGCTTATGTTGTGAGAAAGGGCAGAGAGATGCTCGCAGAAATGGGCCTTGTTCCCGAGACTTTACAATCAACTGTTGATGCTGCTGTGCAGACCGGTAACAATATGGGTATTCCGGAGGATGAGTTTATTGGTACAATAGAGTGGATGGAGGATGAGTTAAAAGATGAACTTAATGATCAGAGTGCAAGTATCCCACTAAACCAGAGCAACAAAAGAGTTCTCTATACTCTAAATCCGAGGGAACCAAAGTTTTTTCCGCTCTCTATCTCGGCAATGGCCAAAATTTTCTATGCTGCAGGAGAGAGCTGGACACTCTCTTCCAGATATTATGATGTTACAAATTATGGGTTCTTTAACGGGAACAGGAAAGAGGCAAAAACAATAGCTGTTAATTTGCATGATGAGGTTATTAAACTTGATTCATCACTTTTGGTTCTGGGGGAGTGTGGGCACGGCTCACGGGCAAACAGATGGGAAGCTCCCAACTACATTGGTAAAGAGTATGAGTTTGATATGACAACAGCCGTAGAGTTAATTGGAAGCTATATCCGAGATGGGAGAATAAAACTTGACCCTTCATTTAATTCAGAGGTGGTAACTATTCATGACCCTTGTAATTTAGTAAGAAACGGAGGACTTCTTAACGAAATTAGATTTGTTGTTAATTCATCGGCTACAAATGTTATAGAGATGACACCAGGCGGAAACGACAACTTTTGTTGCGGAGGTGGTGGAGGCTTACTTGCAATGAGTGAGTATAACGAAAGAAGGATTAAAGCTGGTGAAATTAAGGCAGAACAAATAAGAAAAACAGGGGCTAAAGTAGTCGTTACCCCATGTCATAACTGTGTGGATCAACTCACACAAATTAATCATACTTATAAGCTTGGTGTCAAAATTAAGACCATTGCTGAATTGGTTGCTGATGCTCTAATATTAGATAATAACCTTAAATAGAATAAATAATGAGTAAACTGATTTATCTGGACAACTCAGCTACCAGCTATCCTAAGCCGGAGGCTGTTTATGACTTCATGAACACTTTTTACAGGACAAAAGGTGTTAGTCCCGGCCGCTCCGGATTTGATGCAGCCCTTGAAACAGAGGAGGTTGTGAACAACACCAGGAAAATGCTAACCCGTCTTTTTAACGGAGGGGCAGATCACAACAGACTTACATTTAGTTATAACGCTACTGATTCTCTTAATTTAATCATTAACGGACTTGTTGAAAAAGGAGACCACGTTGTTACAACAATGCTGGAGCATAATTCTGTGCTAAGGCCTTTGTATTATCATACTGAAAAAGGAACCATCGAAACCACTCATGTCCCTTTTGATAATGAGGGGTATGTTAATCCAAAGGATATTGAAAATGCTATAAAACAGAATACAAAATTCGTAATTGTAACGCATTGCTCAAATGTACTTGGAACAATTCAGCCGCTAAAAGAGATTGGAGAGATTTGCAAGAAAAAAGGTATTCTCTTTGTCGTAGATGGAAGTCAGGGAGCCGGAGCTGTTGAGTTTGACATGCAGGATTGTAATGTTGATGTATACTGTTTCACCGGTCATAAATGTTTGATGGGACCTACCGGAATAGGCGGTTCATATGTCAGAGAGGGTATAGAGATAAAACACACCAGAGCGGGTGGTACAGGAGTAAGATCTGCTCACCTGTCTCATCTTGATGAGTACCCCTACAGGCTGGAGTATGGAACCCTAAATTTACTGGGTGTAGGGGGGCTCTATGCCGGAGTTAAGTGGATTACAGAGCAAGGAATATCAAAGATACATGAAAGAGAGATGGATTTGTGGGATATGCTTGTAAGTGAGATAAAAAAGACAAAGGGTGTTCTTACATATTGTGCTAACGGAAGAGAAAATAAAAATCCCGTAGTATCTTTTAATATAAATGGATTTGAAGCATCAGATGTTGGGACTATGCTGGATGTGGACTATAATATTGCGGTTAGGACCGGGCTTCAGTGTGCTCCTTTTGTCCATAAACAAATAGGTACATTTGATATTCACGGAACAGTAAGAATGAGTATTGGTGCTTTTACCACCGAAGAGGAGGTCAAGGCAGCAATTACTGCAATAAAAGAGATAGCTTCAATAAAGAACTAATAATTTAGGCGTTTAGTTTTAAGCGCCTAAAATTTAATATTATATATAGTTTAAATTCAAGCAAAGCTACCTGTGAAAAAACGGAGTAACAGATAATTCTGAGTTGTAGTATTTAATATCGTGACTAACTTCTATTCCAAGCCATTCGGGTCTCTCAAAAGGCTTTTCCATTCAAATCATTTAATACCACCGGTTGTTGTCTCTCCTTTTATTGTAATGTATCCGGAATTGTCCTTAATCCTTGTTCTGACACTCCTTGATGATTAGTGTGAAATATAACCCTGGATGATTTTGTTACTTGATTTTACATGTATTTTGTAATCACCGGAAACTAGAAACTTTTTCTCAATTTCTGTGTACTCTTCTCTTTTTATTATGTAATTAACATTAAATAAATTAATAACACTATAATGATACATAGGGTAACAACTTTGTTACTGAGTTTCCTTAAGCCATTTTAATTCAATTCACAGACTGAAATTTTGATTTAAAATAATTAAATAACAAAGAATATGTTAAATTTACGCAAATTATGATACAATAGTAATCCTGTTATGGAAGAGATTAAAAAAATCAAAATTCTTTACGCAGAAGACAATGACAGTAATTACATACTTGCCAAGGCCATGTTAAAAGGGGTATATGATATATACAGAGCAAATAATGGGGCTGAGGCAATTGAATTGTATACTTCTATTGAACCGGATATAATTCTTATGGATATGAAGATGCCGGTAATGGATGGACTCGAGGCTACCAGAAAACTCAGGCAAATGGGCGTGACAGTACCAATAATTGCTTTAACAGCATTTGCATATGATAATGACAGAAGCGTCGCTCTTCAATCGGGATGTACAGAGTACATAACAAAGCCATACAGGGCAGAGACTCTAAGGAAGACTATTTCTAAACTTCTTAATTTAGATTAATTAAATGATGAATATTGCCATAGTAGGCACTGGTTACGTGGGATTAGTAACTGGTGCTTGTTTTGCTGAAATGGGTGTTAGTGTTGTTTGTGTAGACATAGATACCAATAAGATAGATTTGCTAAGAAAAGGTATAATGCCCATTTACGAACCTGGTATTAAAGAGTTGGTTGATAAAAATGTTAAAGAGGGCAGATTGACTTTTAGTGAGAGTCTTGAAAGTGTAATTGATGGGGTATCAATTATTTTTAGTGCTGTAGGAACTCCTCCTGACGAAGATGGCAGTGCCGATTTGCGTTATGTCCTTAATGTAGCGAGGACAATTGGAAGAAACATGAATAACTATGTTCTGCTTGTTACAAAAAGCACGGTACCCGTTGGAACGGCAGCCAAAGTGAAAGCAGCTATCAGTGAGGAATTAAGATTGAGAGGGAAAAATATTGAATTTGATGTTGCCTCTAACCCTGAATTTTTAAAAGAGGGTGCTGCAATAAAAGACTTCATGTCACCAGACAGGGTGGTTGTTGGTGTTGAGAACGATAGGGCTGCTCTCATGATGGAGAGGCTGTACAAACCTTTTGTTCTTAATGGTTTTCCAATAATTTTCATGGATATCTCCTCTGCAGAAATGACTAAATACGCAGCAAATGCGATGCTAGCCACAAGAATAAGCTTTATGAATGAGATAGCAAGATTGTGTGAGGCTACCGGGGCAAATGTTGAAATGGTAAGAAAGGGGATAGGATCAGATAAAAGAATAGGGATGAGTTTTCTTTATGCAGGAGCTGGTTATGGTGGCTCATGTTTTCCAAAAGATGTCAAGGCTCTTGCCAGAAGTGGAAAAGATTATGGGGTTGAAATGAAAATAGTGGAGGCGGTTGAGGAGGTTAATAATGAGCAAAAAGAGATTGTTTTCAAAAAATTACAACATGCTTTTGCCGGAATCCTTAAAGGAAAGGTAATTGCTTTGTGGGGACTTTCATTTAAACCTGATACAGATGATATGAGAGAGGCTCCATCGCTTGTTGTTATTGAGAGGCTTATTGAGGCCGGGGCAACTGTTAGGGTTTTTGATCCGGTTGCAATGGAGGAGTCAAAGAGAAGAATTGGAAATATTGTCCAATACTGCAATAATATTTACGATTCTGTTGATGGTGCAGATGCTATTGCTCTTCTGACTGAATGGAAACAGTTCAGATTGCCGTCATGGACTAAGGTTAAAGGGCTTATGAAAGGAAATATTGTTGTTGACGGAAGAAATATTTATGACAATAATGAGCTTAAGACAGAAGGTTTCAGGCTCTATTCTATCGGTAAAAACAACTAATTATGAAAAGGATACTAGTAACAGGTGGTACGGGATTTATTGGTTCACATCTGTGTGAAAGGCTTCTTAATGAGGGTAACGATGTAATTTGTCTGGATAATTTTTTTACAGGGACAAAAGAGAATGTTATACATCTAATTGGAAATCCGCATTTTGAACTCATAAGACATGATGTTACACATCCTTTTTATGCTGAGGTTGACCAGATTTATAATCTTGCTTGTCCTGCCTCTCCGGTTCATTATCAGTATAACCCTATCAAGACTGTAAAGACTTCTGTGATGGGCGCAATAAATATGCTCGGCCTCGCAAAAAGGGTTAAGGCCAGGATACTTCAGGCCTCAACAAGTGAGGTTTATGGAGATCCTTCGGTTCATCCCCAGGAGGAGAGTTACTGGGGTAATGTAAATCCAATTGGTATAAGGTCTTGCTACGATGAGGGAAAGAGATGTGCGGAAACACTTTTTATGGATTATCACAGGCAAAACAAGGTAAAAATAAAGATTATAAGAATATTTAATACTTATGGTCCCAAAATGCATCCAAACGATGGCCGGGTAGTATCTAATTTTATTGTCCAGGCACTTAAAGGTGAGGATATAACACTTTATGGAGGTGGAGGTCAGACCAGAAGTTTTCAGTACATTGACGATCTGATTGAAGCAATGATCAGGGTTATGAATAACACTGATGATAGTTTTATCGGCCCGGTAAATATTGGGAATCCTAATGAATTTACAATAAGAGAACTTGCTGAAAAGGTCATTAAACTAACCGGGACAAAATCCGGATTTGTTATAAAGGATCTTCCTTCCGATGACCCCAGGCAGAGGCAGCCCGATATATCGTTAGCTAAAGAAATTATTGGCTGGAGTCCAAAAATTGAAATTGATGAGGGGCTTGTTAAGACAATAGATTATTTTAGAAAAAGTTTGCAATAATGGAAATTACACCCTCTGATTTCACGGTGATGATTGTTGATGATGTTGATGCAAATGTGCTTCTTCTTAAATTATTATTGACCAAGGCTGGCTACAAGACAACAACTGCTTATAACGGTAAGGATGCATTGAATCTGGTTTCAAGAACATCCCCTGATCTTATCCTTCTCGATATTATGATGCCGGTTATGGATGGGCACGAAGTTGCTGAGAAGATGAAAGGAATGCCAGATAAAAGAGATATCCCGATTATTTTTCTTACTGCTCTTAATTCACCTGAGGATATTGTTAAAGGGTTTAAGAACGGAGCAGCAGATTACATCTCCAAGCCATTTAACAAAGAAGAGCTTTTAATCAGGGTAAATCATCAACTTTCACTTGTCTCTGCGAAAAGAACTATCGAAAAGCAGAAGGAGGAGCTGGAAAAAACGGTAGAAGCTAGGGATAAGCTCTATTCTCTTATTGCACATGATTTAAGAGCCCCTATCGGCTCTTTGAGGATGGTAATGAACGCCCTCTCTATGAATGTTGACAGGAGTAAATTTGATGATGATATATATGAGGTCTTTATAACAGGTAACAGGCTTGCTGAAGACACATTTGTTCTCCTTGACAATTTGCTGAAATGGACAAAGAGCCAAACCGGCAGACTTAAAACGGTATTTCAGGATGATGTTGAAATCCTATCATTAATTAAGGGAGAGCTGGAGGTTTCTGAGGTTCTTGCTGAATTAAAACAAATATCAATTGTTTTCAATGGATATTCAGAGGCAAAAGCAAGAATTGATCAGGATATGATAAAGACAGTTTTAAGGAATTTGTTAAACAACGCAATTAAGTTCAGCAACAGGGGCTCTGAGATTATTGTTTCTCTTAAGGAGGAGGGTGATAGAGTTATTATATCGGTTTCTGACAAAGGGAAAGGTATTAAAACCTCAGATCAGAATAAGATTTTTAAAACAAATGTTCATATTAGCTCTTTTGGAACAGAAAATGAGGAGGGTTCTGGCCTGGGACTTTTAATTTGCAAAGAGTTTATCAACAGGAATAATGGTGAAATATGGTTTGAGTCCCGGGAAGGGGCTGGATCTACTTTCAGTTTTTATATACCAATTCAGAAATAACAGGCTTGTGATCGCTGTGATTGGTTTCAGGGGTCCTGTATCTTATTGACCTGAAATGATCTGAGTGGAAAATATAATCAATTCTGAAAAGTCCAGAAATACCTTTATAGGTTCCTGCAAAACCTGACCCTGCTTGCCTGAAGCCATCTGTCATATTCTCCCCCTTAATTGTTGTGTATGTATAGGATGAAGGGGTGTCGTTAAAATCACCACAAACAACAACAGGAAAGGGGGTGCTGTTAATAATTACTTTTACAGCCTCTGCCTGTGTTGCCCTGATTTTATTGTTTTCCATTAATTCGTTTATCCTTTTGAGAAAGTTGGTCCCATTTTTAGATGCTCTTGCCAGACCGGTTGTTTGCAGATGACAGTTGATAACTCTTATCTTTCCTCTGTCAGTTATTAAATCTGCCCATATAACCCTGTTTGATGTACCCTCAAAGTCAACCACCCCTTTATCAGATATATTGTATACACTCATAATTGCAAGACCAAGCTTTTCTTGGGTTGTTTTCTCAATATATTTGGCCGAGAAATGGCTGAAATAGCTATGCATTTCATTGTCATTTAGATATCCTGGGGTTTCAAACTCTTGTATGCATAAAATATCAGGCTTTTCACTATTAATAAACTCATTTATTTCAGCAACTTCGTCATAACTTTTGGAGTAATTAAAATCATGAACATTGAAACTAATAACTTTAATGGATGAGTTTAAAGCAGCAGCAAATGGTTCTCTTTCTGCTCTTGGCTGAATGATGGAGAAGATTGTATTTATATTGACAGCTATCCCAATTAGCGGAAAAATGAAAACCCATCTTTTTCTTATAAGCCATATAATAAGTAGAATGGATAGTGCACCTAGTGTAATTGGGAGTAAATTATTTGTCAGGGAGATAAATTTGAAATGATGTGGTCTTATATATCCTGAAATAGAAGCAAATATTGAAAATATGAAAATTATTATAGTTGCAAAAAAAAGAAATATGTGGAAAATATCGTTACTCTTAAACTTTGTCATTGATTCAGGATTTACCATAAATATATTAACGAATTAATATTATTGCAATATTTTTTTGTTAAACCGTAATAAATATTCATAAGGCAATGATTTTAATGCTAATTTTTCCTACTTTTGAGAGATA